>SMTZ1_10001195_pt1 | contig 25677 bp, 31 predicted proteins | sample DeeMarSWOR136_30_FD_25667 | JGI IMG/M metagenome (IMG submission 25667)
TCTGGAAATTATAGACATTTCAAACCCTGCCAACCCTTCGCACGCTGGTCGTTTGAATCATAGTGCCGGTGGCGCGGGACTGGATGGTGCAATAAAGGAAATGATAGAAAAATATCCCGGTAGGCCGCTAATTATCCATATGTATAATTCGAGGTATACAAATGATTAAACTTGCAGTTAATATGATTGTTTTTAATTCTGATTTTGTGCTAAAGCAATGTCTTGAGTCGATATATCCATTTGCATATCAAATATTGATTGTTGAGGGACCAGTAAACTATTGGCAACAACAAGGTTACACAACTTCTGCAGATAATACAAACAAAATATTACATACATTTCCAGATCCAGAGAAGAAAATAAAGATTGTACATGGACAATATCAGGAAAAAAATGAACAAGCGAATGGAGCTATACAACATCTTCAACCGGAATGCGATTATCTTCTTAATCTTGACAGTGATGAGATATATAAGCCACAAGACATGAAAACTGTGCTGAATCTCCTTGAAAAAGAAAAATACACATCGGTTGCATTCAAATCTTGCACTTTCTACGGCGGATTCACGCATAAATTAACAGGCTTCGAGGAAAATGTTGAATTCCTTCGAATACATAAAATATATCCTGGTTCTATATGGCTAAGCCACAGACCGCCACAAGTTAAGCATTTTATACCTGTAGAACAGCAATACCCACAGAAACATCTTAATATGAATATACTTGCCAACATGGGTATACGTATGTACCACTACAGTTACGTTTTCCCCCGTCAAGTCAAGGAAAAAGTCCAATATTATAAGTCGGCAGTAAGTCAGGACAATTGTATAGTTCATTACTTTGCTGATGTATATACATCATGGACGCTTGGTTCGTCTAAGATGCGAGAAATCATAGAACAGCATTATAAAGGTGTACATGAATTTAAGCCTGAATTTAGAGGTCCATGTCGTACAGAATTTTTTCAAGGAGATCACCCTGCAACAATAAAACGCGATATGCTACAATTAAAACAGCGATTCAACGAAGAATTGCAGAAATATTGCATTCAACAAGGAAGACAACATGGAAAAAACTTGCTGGTATAAAGAAGAATGTTGCAATGAAATGATTAGGGGTGCTCGTGGTGAACTGTGGCCTACGCTTGACAAATCAAATCATTGGTATATTTTGGAAGATTTGCTGCGTATAGTTTACGGCCAAACTACACCATTGTTATTAGATTTGGGCTGCGGGGCTGGGGATTTACAAAACCAACAGATTGTTAGGGATCGATATGAATATTATGGCGCAGATTTGTCGAATGTGATCAATAATGTGGCTTTGGAAATGAATCCACGAGGCGAATATGTCAAATGTGATGTTATCAAAGACATGAACATAGATTTCATATCCATATTTGATGTTGTTGTAATGAATGCATTAATAGATGTTATGGAACATCCTATCTACATATTAGGCAAGATCTTGAAACAATGCAAGAAATATGTTATTATTCATAGGCAAAATCTTACTGAGAAAGAAACCTATATTACCACACAAACTTCTTACGGCGGGATTACCAACATTTCGCATATCAACAAAAAAAAATTTTTTGACATAATTTCTCGACATAAGTTTGATATAATTAGTTTAAAGAAGACGGGGCTTACCTCGGAAAACCACAGCTTATTGTTGAAAAGGAGAGAAACATATAAAAAACAATAATTTAGTTGGGTGAAACAAAATGAAGATTCAGCTTATCTCTAACACGGAACAAAATTTTCGTAAAAACTTTTCAGCCAAAGATATGCAGAACTTGAAAAAACTCGGCTATGATTTCGAAGAATTAATTCGATTGAATGAAAAAATTGATGACAATCTCTCGTGTGGTGAAATTAAAAATTTGCGTAAATTTTTGTTGTTGGAAAGCCATTAATGATATTCACTTATACGAAAACTCCGTGGTACTATACACGATACTATTGCGGCGGTTGAGCAGCGAAAGGAGAAGAAATGAATACAGTAATAGCATTTATCGCTATATTTGGTTTTTTGGGTTTTATAAGTCTTATAAGTGCAATACTTGCTGAAATATTTTGTCATTGGAAAAGTGAGCTACCTGGGAAATTATTTTTATTTTTTTTATTGTTCTCGATATTATTTTTAGCGGGTATGGGAATAATTCTAGATTACGACGCGAAACATACAAAACAATGCAAACAACAAAATGGGAATTATAATTGTGAATAAGATACCTTTATATATACATATACCAAGAACGGGAGGTACATTTCTTCGGGAATATTTCAGAAAATGTTGTCCTGGAATACAGATACACGAGCATAATCGTGTGCGAGATCTTACAAATCCAGATCAATATTGGAAATTCGCTTTTGTGAGAAACCCATGGGATTGGTACGTGTCTCGTTATTTCTATTTTTGCAGGAAGCACATAAATGAGCAGGGCGTGTCAATCCGTTGTGATTCTGGATTGTTTGGTAATGCATTTCAAGAAAAATTTCCCACATTAAAATCACATTTATTGTGGGGAGCCAATGATAGAATACCGGGTTTTTGGTTAACCGATCGTCTTATAGACATGTGTTGGGTAAATGGATATGATGAAATAGATTATTATGGTAGATATGAAGAAATGGAATCATGTGTGAAGACAATACTTGATTATTGTTCAATTAAACCAAAAAAGACAATACCGGAATTTTTGTCCGATCCAGATAATCTTAGATATAAAAATTCAACAATACATGAACATTATTCAGAATATTATGACGAAGAATTGAAGCGACTTGTTGCCGAAAAAGATGATATATTTCTCAATAAGAGATTATTTTCTTATTGCGATTGGAAAATATATAAATTCGAAGATAAAAAAAAACGATATAATTTCTGTACAGTCTCCGATATAAAATATCTGAACCAGGGATTATGTATGTATGATTCCCTGGTTCGATATTCTAAAACTGATTTCACTCTATATTATCTATGCATTGATAGAGAATCATATGTGAGATTGCAATCTCTCGATCTACCCAACGTTGTAGTAATGTGCGCTCGCTATGTAGACGAGTTCAACAACTACGATAATAGGCTATACCAAGGTTATTGTTGGAGCTTGGCATCAAGATTATGTAATTATTTGCTTAATACCAAAGAGATAGACGATATTCTATATGTCGATTCAGATATTGTATTCTACGAAGGTATTGAGAATATATATAATGATGTCAAAAAAGGTTCAATAGGAATAATACCACATCTTCATGTATCAGTAGGGTGCACGGTTGGAGGATATAATGTCGGTATAATATATTTCCGAAACAATGAAATTGGACGTGAATGTTGTCAATTTTGGACTAATTGTGTGTTAGGAAAATATCAAGAATATATAGGAAAATATGATACCTGCGGAGATCAAAAATTTCTTGAATTATTTGAGCAAAAATGGGAAAAAGATGTTATAATAATAGGAGAGACCACAGGGCACGGAGCGCCGTGGAATTTATTCCTATATAAATATGATAATTTTTCAATTGAAAATAAGATAATATCGTTTAAGTCTCCGCCGATTATACGAAATTTAAGAACGTACGGAGAAAATAAATTGATTTTTTGCCATTTTGCTGGATTTACTCCTGATTATGAGAATAATACATATGCCGCAACAAAGGAGAGATTTAATGAGAATTTTTTGAATATTCCTGCATGTAGAAAAATATATAACGAGTATTTTCAATTGATGAAAGAAACCTACGAAAGATATTATTAAATGTTTACACATGGAGAATTAATTCAAATAGCGAGCAAATGGCTCCAACAAAAATGTTCTATTATAATTACTGAGTTGGTCACTTATGCCGGAGAGATTCCTGATGTAATAGGTTTCAATCATTATCAATCCATTCTTATTGAATGTAAAACGACGAGAAAAGATTTTTTTGCTGATCAAAAAAAAGGAATCAGAAAAAATAATATTGGCATGGGTAATTATAAATATTATCTGTGCCCCAAGGGACTGATACAACAAAATGAGATACATAATGATTATTGGGGATTGTTAGAAGTTTCGCCAAATAAAAAAGTGACAATAACTATGGTTCCATATATATGTAGTGATGATATTAAAAATCTTAAAATGGAACGTTCACTATTGGTAAGCGCAATAAGAAGGATAGGGCAACATTCCCCCAAAGGAATAGGAATAAAATGTTATCAACACGACAATAAAAGAAAAGCAGGCATAATGATAGAAAGAATATCGTGAGAATGGAAAACTACAGATAAAAATAACGAGGAGAGTGAGGAAAACAATGAGTAACATACGAACGAAACCAACAACAGAAAAATATAGAAAAGGGTGGGAAAAAATCTTTGGGAAGAAAAAGCCGAAAGCGAGAAAGATAATTTATATTGATACCGAAAAATTAACAACCACAAAATTATAGAATTTTGCAGTAGAGATTTGAATGAAAAAAATACCAATTGTAAATGACATAAAGGAAGTATTAAAACCTCAATTTGACGACGAACAAGGCTCACTAAATGTGATTGAATTCAAATATTTACCGTTTAATCCGAAAAGAATTTTTTGGATCAATAAAGCAAATTGCCCTCGTGGGAATCATGCACATTATAAAACAAAACATATATATTTTTGTGTGCATGGAAAAATAAATATAACAATTACAGATGTTACCATTACATCATTAAGCTATGAGCTTTCTAACGATTCCAATGGAATATATGTGCCAAATATGTTATGGAATAGTATTCAATTTTCTGCGGATTCTTCATTATTAGTTTTGGCGAATACTAATTATGATCCCAAGGATTACATTAATAGTTGGAGTATATTTTGCAGAATAAGAAAATAATACAACGAATCAAAGAATGCAGAATACAATTAAGCAATATCTGCAATCTTTCAACTAGACATCTTGCGTGTCCGGCGTCAAAAGAAGAAAAAGAACAATATTTACCACTTAAAAACATCATGAATTGTATTATTCAACTTAGACAATTAGATTACAAGGGTGATTTAGGGTTTCATATTTATAATGAGCCATTATTAGACCCCAGGTTGTTATATATTCTTGACTTTACACGCCATGTGTTGCTTAATAAAATAATTATATGGTCAAACAAAACATTATATACCGATGAATTGGGCGAGGAAATAAAAAAGTTTGGCAATATACATTTTGTTTTTTCGGACTATTTATTGCCCCACCATTTGGATAATCGGCTTACTATATACCGCGATTCTGCACATCCGATTATCAATAAACGGTGTCTGCAACCATATTACCAACTTAACATCAATTATAATGGCGATGTAGTCTTGTGTTGTTATGATTGGAAATGGACAAAAACATATGGTAATATCAAAAGACAAAAATTAGAAGATATATTAATTTCTGAGAAGATGAATTGTGACTATAGAAACCTAAAACAAGGCGAGTTATTTAAGTTTTGCACTAATTGTACAGTAAACTTTGGAGATAATAATGCAGCATTATGATAATATAGATAGAACTGCGAGCTTAAAACGAATCGTGCCGGATTTATATGATTATAAAACGGTATTATATGTAGGCGCTCGACCAGATAGACACGATTATTTGGAAGATTTTCACAAAGCAAATTACAAAATTGATGTGATTGAAATATGGCATCCAAATGTAAAATGGTTAAGAGCGCTACCGTGGATTAATCGTGTTTATCATATCAACTTTAAAAAGTTTTTTGCTGAATATTATTTATATTATAGTCATTTGAAGTACGATATCATATTTCTTTGGCACGTTATTGAACACATTTACATGCCGGAAATAGAATATATTTTTACCAAGCGTTTATTTGAACAAGTGGCAAAAAAAATAATCGTCATAGGGTGCCCCTGGGGTGTATATCATCAGGGAGAGATGGGTGGAAATCCAGACGAGGCACATGTTAGTCATTTAGATTATCAAATTTTTGAGAAATACGGATACCAAGTTGAATGTTTGGGTAAACAGAATTATATAGGATCAAATATTACGGCGATAAAAAAAATAAAATGAAATATCAAAAAGTTATTCATCCAGGTACTATTCGACATAAGTGTATGCTCATAAATGAATAAAAAAATAATATATCCCTGGTTAACCAATGAGGCCATATGGTTTTTAGAATGGTATTTGTCGCAAAACTATGTAACACATGTATTGGAATTTGGATCAGGAAATAATACTCTATTTTTTGATCAAGAAAAATTTAGTTTACAAATAATAACTATTGAAAATGATGGGCTGTATTACAACAAAATTAAGGACAAACTTTCGCTTAGAGTAGATTTCCGTTGGTTGTCTCGCCCATATTATAATGTGTGTGATCGATTCCAAGATGAATATTTTAATTTGATATTAATTGATGGCCGTGACCGAGCAAAATGTATCGAAAAATCTATGCGAACATTGAAAAAAGGTGGTATATTAATGTTAGATAATTCTGAAAGATATTATTACCAAGAAGCCATCAAATTGTTATCGGATTGGAAAGTAACAATTACACAGCAAAAAGATAATCCCTTGTGTGAACATAATTATCCCGATTGGGAAACTTCTTGGTGGGAGAAACCATGAACAAACAAGAAATTAAAGAATTGATAAATACAGAAAATCCTACTATATTAGAAATAGGAGCACACGATGGATCTGATACCAATGATTTTTTACAAACTTTTAAATTTGGTTATTTTTATTGTTTTGAACCAGACCCACGATGTGTAAAAAAGCATAAAGTGAATGTTAATGATTCTCGATGTAAATTGTTCGAAGTAGCATTGTCAAATGAGAATTCCAAAGGACTATTATACATGTCTGGCGGTTGGCCTCCTGATTGGCCTGGTTCCGGCGATTGGGATTATTCTTCATCACTCAAAAAACCATTGAATCATTTAAAAATGCATCCTTGGTGTAAATTTGATAAAACTACAATTGTAAAAACAATAACATTAGATCAATGGACAATGGAAAACGTCAAGGGTAAAATAATTGATTTTATATGGATGGATGTACAAGGAGCAGAAGGCGATGTAATTAAAGGAGGATTAAATACATTGCGCTATAGAACTAAATATATATATACTGAATATGCGAATGATGAACAATATGAAGGGCAACTAAACCTAGAAGCCATTTTGAAATTATTGTCAAACTTTGTTTTATTGCGACAAATTGATAATAACGTATTATTAAAAAATTTAGGATTAGAAGATGTTCGAAAAGATAGATATTATAATTCCAACAAATAAACCAAAAAATAGATTAAAGAAATTTTTTAGGGAATTAACAGAATCGCTTGATCTATCAAAGTTTAGAATTATTTCAACTCATTTAGATACAAGCGCAGCAGTAAACCGTAATTGGGGATTGCACCAAGCTACATCTGATGTTGTGATTATGATTGACGATGATATTAGTGGTTTTTATCCTGGTTGGGCTGAAGAGTTAATACAGCCATTATTACACCAAAATACTATTGTGATGATTTCTGCACGATTAATGCGATCTAAAACTAAACTTGGTGTAATGATGAATATTATCCCAGATATGACTAGGCATTACCAACATAAAACATTAATATACGGACAACAAAATCAAACGTATGTGGATGAATACGAAAGAAGATTAATACCAATCAAAGCTTTACCAAGTGCCTGTATTGCATTTAGAAAAACTGAAATCAGATTTGATTGTGCGTACCGGGGCGCTGGTTTCGAAGATACGGATTTTTGCATGCAACTAAATGAGAAATTTACAAAAGCAATATATATGATCAATAACAATGTCAAATTAATCCATAAAAACGAAATGAAAAATCAATTAAATGGACAACTATTACATAACCAACAATATTATTTACGAAAGTGGGGACTATAATGGCTTTAAAGCAAAATGAAATATTAAATTTTATACATTCTGTTGAAGGCATATATAATAATTGTAATAGTATACATACAGCAGTTCGCGGATTAAAAATGATTATTATTGAATTGATAAGAGAAAACAAAAAACTCGAAAATGATTTGAAATATCAAAAAAACCAAAATCCAACAGAGGACACTAATACCAATAATGAAAATAACGGCTCTGTGTAAAACTTATTCCTGTGATGAATTCATCGAGGCCGCAATCGAAAGTATATATGATTTTGTGGATCACATTGTATTCGTGAATTCTGATATTGATTGGACTGGCAAATCTGGTATAAACAAAGTTAAATCAACAATATTACAATGGCAGAAACAAAACGATAAACAAAAAAAGATTATTCATATTGATGCCAATGTATCTAATCAATGGAAACAGTGTAATATTGGATATCAATGGATTAAAGATAATCTTAAGCCAGATTGGATAATGATATTTGATACAGACGAAGTTTGGGATTTTGAAAACATTGCAATAGCTAAAAATATTTTAGTTAAATCGACTGAATATAATGCGATAAGTGCTCAAATGCACACATATATCAAGTCTCCATTTTACAGAGTATCTCCCCCAGAATGGTGCAAACCCACTGTATTTATCAGGCCAATACACATAGCAATGCAAGGAACCAGGGGTAACAAAGTGTCGCCACGATTATTTTGTGATGAACTATTCTTTCACCATTTCACTTATGTGCGTATGAATGAAAAAGATGTGTTTCGGAAAATACAGACAACCTTGAGAGGAGATCGTGATGACGCGCCAAATGTTAAATTGACAAATATAAAACAATGGAAAAAAGAAAAATGGGATCAATTGCCGCGCGCATACAATTTTCACACCACAAAATGTTATGAGAAGTCATGGCACAGAATTAAACAAATTTCTATCAGCGATTTGCCACAAACTTTAAGAAATAAAGCAATTGTTGAAAAATTTATGTAAATTATAGTATATGGCAGCTTGTGATGACATTATTATCAAATTCAAACATTATATAATTAATTTTTATTTTTTTTATGTTGTTGTAATAATATTATGGGTTCCGAATTACAAAAGGAAAAGTTTAGAGATTAATATATATTGGAGAGCAGAAAAGTGAACGTAAAACAAATAGTAACTGATTTTCTTGGTGAGGATTGGGCCGAACATCCTTGCGATATCACTATCAAGGAAATAGTTGAAAATTATCTTGAAGGATCTGATTATGATGGTTTATATTGTGAGGCATGTAGCTGTAAATTGAATGATATAATGCCATGTAACGGCATAAATCCATACTGTAGGCCGGGACACCTATTGAAGTGTAAAGGTGAAAAATGTCCATATGGGATATATAATGTAAATATTGGAGATTGTTTTTGTATAGGTTCCAAGGAAGAAGAAGCAAATGAATGAAATTCACGGCAAAATAAAATGTAATAGGACGTGGGGTTTGACATAATGAATAATACTGCCTTATTGGTTAACACAGGGGATCAGTCTAATAAAATCTGGAAATATTGGTATAAATATTATATACAAAACTGGTCTTGTTCTGGTTTTATTGATACTGTATTTTTGTCAGAAGAGATGAAATTAGATGATGTTTTGTGCCGAAAAACTGAAATTATTAATACAACAACTGGTAAGATTGATTGGGCATCTGGTTTAATTAACTATCTTTTGAAATGTCATTATCAATATATAATACTCGTTCATGAAGATTATTTTTTAACCGAATCTACTTGGGCAAACATTGCCAAATATCTTATAGATTTTGTTCAGAAACATGATATTAAATTATTAAAATGTTGTGGTTGGTGGGCTGGGTATATAGACGAAAACGCACCAATGGTAGAAGATGAATCATTGCCTTTGTTTGTTGGCGAAAAGGTTAAAAAGGTTATATGGAGATACAACAACGAATCACAATATCTTATATCTCACCAAACATCAATATGGAGCAAAGATTTTTTGCTTAGCACACTGAAGGCCGGGGAGTCACCGTGGGAGCATGAGATAATCGGTACATTAAGACTCAGAGAACGCAATATACCCATATATGCATATCGTGATAAATGTCCATTTGAGTATGGCGAAACAGTTCAACAAAACAAAGTGCGCCCGGGTTGTGGTCATTATTTTGATGGTGAATTTAATGATGGAGATTCTATATTATGATTGACGCATTATTGTTAGCACTGATTGGCGGCTTTGTATATTGGTTGTGTTGTCGTGCGGTTAAGTATTATGACAATCATAAAAAGGATCAAAGCACAACCAACGTTGCCATGCCCCAATTATCAGAAGATGAATTTGACAGACTTAACGCAAAAGCGAAAGAACTTGGATCAACGACTGTGTTTACGGCAAAACAAGTCGGAGATGCATTCCTCGAAATACGCGGATTGTATCTGAGATAGACAATCCAAAACATTGCGGATTAATTACCAATAGGAGGACAGAAAGCTGTGAATAAATGGAGGATCGCAAAACACTTGCTCTTAATATTTTAGCAAGTCATAATGAAGCCTATGAATTAGATAGATGTCTTAAGTCTATAATTATAAAAAATTTATTTGATGAAATAGTTATAGTTCCCACCACAAAAGATCCAGAAGTCTGGAAAGTTGCTCGCCAATATACAAAAAAAGTATATCATTTTGAGTGGATAGACGATTTTTCTGCTGCCCGCAATTTTGCCCGCAAGAAAACAAAATCTGATTATATATTTTGGTGCGATGCCGATGATGTCGGCTCCGGATTGTTTGCAGAACGTGCTATCAAAATGAAGGAATATGTAATCAATAGTAATTACGATCTATATTTTATTCCTTATTATCTATATGTAAATGATTATTGCGAAGGTATAGCAAGCAGGGAACGCATATATCGTAGAACTAAGTTTTTCTGGGATAAAACAATCCATGAACAGCTTAAAACGAGAAAAAAAATCACTTATGCGAATTTTAATGGCATATCTATTGAACACCGACCCACCAAAGATCCACGAGTCGGGGTATTGCGTAACTTACGATATCTCAAAAAGGAATATGATAATGGCACAATGAGCAAAGATATGCTATATTATTTTGCACGAGATCTACACCTGGAAAAGAAGTATGACAAATCTATACAATTATTCGAGCAAATAATTAATAACCAATGTAATAATCCAGACGTGTTGTGCCATTCTGCTTATTGTGTATCACAGTATTATACTTATAACGATGATGGTACAATCAAAAAAGATACTATGTTCCAGGGCGAGACATTTGCCCGTATTGCGTTATCATTTTCAGACCTATATGCTGAAGCGTATGTAATACTCGGAGATATATATTACGCAAAAGGTGATATCAATAACGCAATAAAATTTCTAAAAATAGCAATCTCAAAAGACCCCCATAAAGGCAACGGAGTCAAAGAGTTACAGTTTTACGAAGAAAAACCGGCCGAAAAATTATGCTATATATTTTGTCAATTAGGAGAATTTGAACAGGCAATATGGTATAATCGCCTTGCACTTAAACACAATAAATCAAAAAGAAACCTAGATATTAGGGCCAGCATTATAAAGGCTTTAAGTGAACAAAAAATATAATATTGAAAATAAACAAAAGAAATATATATTATATATTGAATTTTAAATTATAAAATATGGGGTAAAATATGCCAACAACCACAGATAGACGAATATCACCTGCGATGAGTTTTACTGCGGTCAATCTTTCAGATACATCCGAAGTGCGTTTAATCGATTTATCGGCATTATCTATAGATGATGGCATGCTTAATACCAATGAACGTGGATTATATTATTGTCGTGGCTTTCATTGTAATACTGATGGAACTCTTGTAATTGAATCCGTCGGTAACATATCTGGACACACGGTATCATTATCTGTTAAGGATGGAATGTATTATCCTTATGGGGTTAAGAAATTCATGCAAACAGGTAGTACGGGAATTTCAAACGGTCAAATTATAGCGGTAAGGTAATATGTCAATACCATCTATCAACCCAATCAGATCACAAATACGCGATGCAGTATTATATGCACTGCGTAATCGTATAATTGGTGGTGGTATAGCTATAAGATATAGTTCTGAAGGCAATACGACTGTAAGCGATGCCGGATATTATCACACAATAAGACACGCATTTGACCCGCCTCGAACATTTGAACAGATGCAAGAGTTTCCTTGTGCTAATGTATATATTGATGCCGAATCATGCGAGAATGCAGCTAATGTACAAATAGATCAGAACCAAGCAGCATTGCACAACAGTTTTACTTTGGTTATGGAAATTTGCATTAACGAAACTAATAATCCTGCATTAATTCAAGACCAAATATTAGCAGATATACAAAAATATTTCGGAATTAATTATTTTATACCTGATAGCGCTGGGAATGCAACGTGTTTCAATTGTTATTATTTGTCAAGCGACCCGTGGGGAACTGATAGAACAAGGCCGAATTGTGGTATAACAGTGAATTATATAGTATGGTATAGACAGAAATTAACCGATCCAACACAAAAAATATAAGTGGGGAAACAATGGGATTTAATAAAACAAAACGAACGCTCGGAATGAAAATCGAAAGCACTCCATATACAGCCGAGACATTGGCAGCAACAGATTATAATATTGAAGCTTTCAACATTGAATATACGCCCGAAATAGCTGTCTTAGAAAGAAAAATAGCGAGAGGTGATTTGTCTAGAGATGTGTCTATTACTGGAAAAAGGCAAGTAACTATTACATTTTCAATACATGCTTATACATCCAGCACACTAAATTCTCCTCCAAATTACTTTAAATGTCTTCAAGCTTGTGGCATGTTTCAAACTATACACGGCTCCACTGGAGTGTCTTTGGTACCTCATGCGAGCTATACAAACGTTCCGGCAACAATTGAAGTTGTCGAAAAGGACGAGGGCACAAGTCCTAGTCAGGTGGTAATCAAAGCACATGGTTGTATGGGAAATGTAAAAATACCATTAGGTAATGTTGGGGAACCATTACGTTATGATTTTGAATATAAGGGGGTATTAACTTCAATTACAGATCGTGCTTATGGAAGCATATTGACTCCAACTGGTATGACATCTCAACAGCCAGAGGCAGTGCTTGCTTGTGGAATCACTCTTTTTGGTGAAGGACAGCAGCTTAACACAATTACAATTGATCTTGGTAATGTAGTTGAAAACTATACTGATCCAACAAAAGACCAAGGCTATGAAGGCGCTCGCGTTGTTGATCGGAATCCGAACATTGCGCTCGATCCAGATCTTGAATTAATTGCAACACAGGGAGATTATGCAAGGTGGACAGGTAATACAACAGGCATATTTTCTATGCAAATTGGAGACAATATGGCAATTAGTGCACCAGCCGCACAGCTTACAAATGCATATCAACCAGGTGAGCGTGAAGGGCACGTAGTAAATAATAAGACTCTTGAACTTAAGCGAAGTTCAGGAAATGATGAGTTGAAAATTTTACAAGGTTCAGAGTCTTAATTTTTTAATAAATAAAGGGCGAGGTTTAAGTCGGGTTACACGTCCTCCTTTCCCGCGCCTCGCCATTTTTATACCAAAGGAGGATTTAATGGAGGATATATGAAAATAAAAGATGTTGTATTGACAGAAGAAATGAAGGTTAAATTAAAAAATGCTGGAGCGTTAGGTATTCAAATTGATTCTAATTTTTTTTATGTGCCGGAAATATATCGTGAAAAAAATAAAGATAACGAATTTATAATACCAAAAGAATGTTGGCCCGTATTTACTCTTCGTGGACTTAATGGCATCGAATCAACAAAATTAGAAGATGAGATGACGGGTGGTATTGTATATACGGAAGATTCAAAACCGTCGATCAATATACAATCTGGACATATAAAAATAGAAATATGCAGACGCGGTATTATAGCTTGGAAAAATTTTTATGACATAAAAGGAAATGAAATACCAAAACCCGAAAAAGACGTAAGCACAGGAGGTGTTACAACAATGTCTTTGAAATACATATCTCCTAAGTTGTTAACTGAATTATCGAATGCAATAACGGAACAGAGTTATCTTACAGAAGAGGAATTATTGGGTTTAGAATAGCAGCCAGGTTCAGGGCTGGATTTTGGGGGAAGATTAAATATCAATGTACATCATGTAACAATAACCAAAATTATAAATCCGCATGGGGCTGCATAAAGAAAAGTAAAATGGCCGAACCTACTTTTGCAGAAAAAATTAATGGAATAGAATATAAATATTGGAATTGTCCAGTGAAATTTATCCCAGACAGTATTTATGGTTTTTTGAAAATTTATGATTATTATAAAACATTTCCAGGGGCGAAAATTTCAAGCTACGACAATGTTTCTGCGAGATTTCTCAAAGCGACACAATATTATAATGTACAATATTCGGAGGCGATGGATGAAATGATAGATGGCAAGTGAAGTGTTGGCCGTAGAAGCCAGATTAAAAGATTATATATCAAATAATCTAGATACAATCAATAACAAATTAAACGAATTTTCCCAAAAGGGGAGAAATAGTTTTAATAAAGTCTCCAAATCTAGCTCATTTCTCAGTAGAGCATTTTCAGGAACTAAAGATTCTCTAATTAATTTTGCAAAACAATTCGGCCCCGCTGCTGCTGCCGTTACTATCTTAACTTCGACATTATTAAAAATCAAAAATACTATTAATTTTGTGCAGGAAGTTACGATTGATTTTGAAAAAACAATGTCAACTGTAAAAGCGATATTGGTTCCAACCGCAGATGAATTTGACAGACTTAACGCAAAAGCGAAAGAACTTGGATCAACGACTGTGTTTACGGCAAAACAAGCCGGAGATGCATTCCTCGAAATGGGGAAACGCGGATTTAAAGTAACGCAAACTCTTGATGCTGTTGAGGGAGTCCTTGACTTAGCTGCTGCCGCACAAATTAGTCTTTCCGAGGCCGCATCTGCGACGGTAGCGACACTCAATCAATTTGGCCTTGCTGCAAGCGAATCGACAAGAGTTGCCGATGTAATGACAGCAGCCTTCAGCAAATCCGGTTTAAATATGTTTAACTTTACAGAGGCAATGAAGTTTGTTGGGCCAATAGCTGGACAAGTAAATGTTTCTCTAGAGCAAACAACAGGGCTTCTTGGTGTATTGGCCGACAGAGAAATCAAGGGATCTCTTGCTGCAACTGGTTTGCGAACAATATTTTTAGAATTGGCTAATAGCAATTCGAAAGTTAATGAAATGTTAAGGCAAAATGGAGTATATACAGATGATGTAATAAAAAAGCTTGAAGCTTTAAGCAAGATGAATCTTACTGTTACCGATACAACGGAATATTTTTCTGTGCGCGCGACTGCAACAGCGCAGGTAATACTTAATAATATAGGAGCAGCTCAAAACTTAACAGGAGCGTTAAAAGACGTCGATAAATACTCAAAAACAGTGGCAAATACAATGCTTGATAATGTTGCTGGCGCCACTACGCTACTTAAATCTGCCCAGGAGGGGCTTGCGCTTGCTATAGGAGAAACGTTTAAAGAAGCGAAAGTTGAAAGATTGCGAGTGTATACTAAAATAATTAACAAAGCCAGAGATTATATTATACAGCATAAAGACAAATTACAAGCGCTTGCAAATGTAGCCCAAAAAACATTTATGTCACTTATAAAATTTGGGAAATATTTATGCGATATGTTTAAAAGCGATTTCGCAGATCTTGCGGAATCCGTATTGACATTAATTAAAGTTATATTTGGATATGTAAAAGATTTTTTTTCAACATTTAAGGAGCCGATAGTTGCAGCTTTAAAATTTATACGCGATGCAATTAAAACAATATTACAAGTTGTTAATTATTTTGCAAAAACGATAACGGCCCTTTTCGGTCTTGTTAAAACAGGATTATTGACACTTGTAGAATATTTTTTTAGGGCTGTTGAAGGAATAGGTAAAGCTATCAATTGGATATCAAAAAAATTAAAAGGCAAAGAAGTTTTTGACTTATCAGGAATACAGGAAAAAATTGAAAAATTAAAAGCATCAGCACAGGAATCAGCAGATAAAATATATATCGCATTAAGTGGCAGTAAAGCCGTATCGGCTTTAGAAATAAATGTTGACAAAGCAAAAAAAATGATAAAAGAAGTCTCTTCACTACCTATACTACCACCTATACCACCAACAATTCCAACTGCTGCTGTTACTCCTGCCCCTGTCGTTTCTCCGGAAGAGGAAATTAAAATATTAGAAGAAAAGCTGGCTGCCAACAAATTCTATCAAGACTTAATTATCCAAAATATGCAAGCAGGCATTGTAAAAGAAAAAGCTATTGCAAAATTAAAAAGAGAAGAAGATTATGCGCAGGCACAACAATGGCATGACAAAAAAATTATTGATAATAAAAGACTTGGTGAATTACGCATAGAAATAAAGCAACAATATGAGGATAAAATTACAGAAATAGAAAAAAGTGGAATAGAAGAGCACATGGGAATGCGTATAAAATCATTTGAAAAATGGGTAGGACTTGGGAACACATTGACAAATCAATTAATGGGGTTTTTGAGCACACGTCGTAGAAACGATATTGAAGACAAAAGAGAAGAAATAGAAAGGTGGCACAAGGCTGAAACCGAAAAGATTAAATCATCTGAAAACACTGAGGATGCTAAAAAAAAATTATTAGAAAGAGTCGAAACAGAAAAACAAGCAATGCTTAAAAAAGCAAACGAAGAAAACAAAAAACGTGCTATTGCAGAAAAGGCATTAATGATTGCGCAAGCAACCGCAGCAACGGCACTTGGTGTAACAACAGCTTTGTCTTCATGGACATCTCCTGTGTCGAAACGTATTGCAGAAGCAGCAATAATTGGAACGGCAGGTGCTCTACAGATAGCCACAATTGCCGCACAGCGAATGCAACATGGCGGTATTGTCGGGGGAGCTACTTATACGGGTGACAAAATTCCAATAATGGCAAATTCCGGTGAAATGATGCTCAATCGAGAGCAGCAGGCCAACCTCTTCAATATGGTTAAGGGCGGTGGGAACACTACCAATAATACATCTGCGCTTAATCTTACAATTAACATACCAACAGGCACACAATTAGACAGCAATGCAGTTGATCAAATTACAGATTCAATGGAAAAACTTAACGAAACATTATTGCAGGCCAATGAAAACGGATATCTTGAGACATTCAAATCAAGTGTAGGATTATAATGGCTGATTATGCATATATTGGATCATATGAAGGAGATTGTTTCGAAATAGTTAATGTTACAGATAGAGCAAATCCTGTACATGTTGGTAGGCTTGATAATGGGGTAGGTGGAGCGGGCTTAGTTGAGCCAAGATGCGTAAGAATACAAGGGAATTATGCATATGTCGCCAGCTATATTTCAAATTGTATGGAAATAATTAGTATATCCGATCCTGCCAACCCTTCACACGCTGCAAAAATAAGTCATGGCGGAGATATTTTGCTTAATGGCCCATATCATCTTTTTATTGACAATAACTATGCATATGTAGTATCTGTGCTATCTAATTCTCTTGAAATAATAGATATATCAAGCCCAACAAGTCCGGCACATATGGGATCAATTATCCACGGAACCGGTGGTGCTCAGATATCTAATCCTACCAGTATATGTGTTGTTGGTAATTATGCTTATATTACATCATATGCTACAAATTATTTAGAGATTGTTGATATAACCAACAAGACTTCACCGGAACATAAAGGCAATATAGTACATGAAGAAGGTGGTGCAGTATTAGACGGGGTAAGAGATGTGGTTGTTGTTGGTAATTATGCATATGTGGTATCATACGGTTCTAATGCGCTTGAAATAGTTGATATTACCGATCCTGCGAATCCTTTACATAAAGGAAAAATATCACATGGAGATGGTGGGGCATTAATTGCCAGCCCAACAGGAATATGTGTAAAGAATAATTTTGCATATGTCGCTTCTTATGGCTCAAGCGCTCTTGAAATAATAGATATCTCCGATCCCGCAAATCCGGTTCACGCTGGAAAAATAATTAACGAAGAAGGGGGCGCAGCATTATATCAACCAATTTCTGTAATAGTAGATTCTACTTATGCATATGTTGCTTCTTATGGTTCTGATGCTTTGGAAATAGTTAATATATCAGATCAAACTAGTCCGATACACGCCGGAAGTATTTTAGACGGGGCAGGGGGTGCTGGGCTAAATGGGGCATGGGGAATACATTTATCGGGGATAATAGAAAATAAATTAGAGTTTGAAGATACAGATGGCAACAAAATCATGGTCTCGTTGCCGGTTTTTCCATATAAAACATCGATTGAATTTCCGTTTGATATACAAAAATTAAATGATGGCTCGTACTCTTCGTATGATCATGGTTCAACATATGATATTAGAAAATGCGAATGCACATTTATTTTGGATGAAGGGGAAACATTAACATTTTTAGAATTTTTTACTAACGAATATGAATATGGAGTCAATAAGGGTCGTGCTTTTGATGTGACAATGCGTCCGACAGTAAGCAATAGTGGCTTTTTCCCATTCGGGCCGGATAAAGGTAACAATGGCGACTTCGATGTTGGTGTTATCATAAAAAATATATCTCGCATAGGAAATGCGCCTTATTTATATTTTCACATTGATGTCTTAATCATTAATACTGGCTCATGGCCAACATATTCGTTACCGTCCGAGGTGTCAGAAGGTTCCTTAACAATTGGTAATGTGTCTAATAATAGATTTCCCCCTAATTGGTTCAATCCATCTGGGGGGTATGGTTATTTTGGAACTGTATTACAAGATGGATCTATTGAATGGATTGATAGATTCGAGGGCGCTGATCATTATCAAACATCTTTCAATATGGTTTCCAACGAATCGAAAACAGCGAAAGTAATTGAATATATAACAGGTACTGCACGAGATGATAATTTTTCGATTGTCAGTGGAAATAATATATTTCCATTTGGGAAAAATATCCCCGACAATAAAACATATACAGTAAAAATGATACAAAACAAGATAGATATTACGCATGTACGACATGATAGATTTGAATATAGTCTAAAGCTGGCATATATTAGTTATACAGGGTAATTATGGCAACAAGTAGCATATTTTTTGGGATTAAAATAATATTACAGGATCATGACAATCCGATTTCTGAAAATACGTCTATTGGATTATATAATTGCAATTCTGCATTAACCGCGAATGCCAATTCGGGTCAAAAAAATGTTACCGTTGCTGCCGGTACCACTTTTGAAATAAACGAAGTAGTAACAATCAAAGATGATAATGCTTCAGAAACGAATATTATAGCTAGTAAAGTTGGTAACGTTCTCACAATGAGAAATAATCTGCAAAATACATATACCACAACAGACAATGGTATCGTACACGCAAATTCGAAATTCAGATGGTGCCAGAACCCAAGGTCTAGTTTTCAGGATTGGAATACCGATATGTTGGTACAGAACGGTATTGCCCCCTGGACAAAACAGATAGATCTTTCTCGTGGTGGCAATATTTCTCAAGGGGGTAGCGGAAAAATAACGGTCAAAAATACATCTCAATTGTGGAATACGTTAGAAACAAATTCAATATATTTCAATCGATTAAAAGCCGAGATATGGGAAATTGAAGGGCAAGAAACTCAGGCTCTTGGAACATTAATGATATATACAAGACGATGGGTTGGAATGTGCGAAAGTCCTTCTTGGGATTCAAAACAATATACAATTCCTTTACGCAATTTTTTTTCACAGCGCAATGTTAATTTTGGCACACAAATTAATCAAACAGATTATCCAAATGCAAATAATGATTTAGTAGGAAACGATATACCTATTACGATCGGAGAAATAAAAACAATATTAAGCGATGACGTTGTTGTATATAATGGGTATGCAAAAGCTGTGCGTACCGGAAACAAAGAAACTCAATTTGTAATGACAGATGAATACCAGACTATGAACGCAGCGACTGTGTTAAAAGCAAAGTTAGACACACCGAGTGGCCCGATAGACACATTTCCGGTACTTAATGATACACACTATGAGCCACACATTAAAATAGGAACAAGCGTACTTTGGACTTTAGATGGAGTTCCAATTTCATCTGGGAGTTATCCAGTCACAGCATTAAATGGTCAAATAATCAATATGCTTATGGGTTCAGCTGAAGGCGATTTTAGAAAAATAGAAAGTGTTGTTTTAGACTTTGGTACCGATGCTTTTGGCGGCACACTAGAATTGGTTGTTGATGATTATTATAGCGAAGAATTAAGCGGAAATTCTACTGCAACCGATGTGGATAATTCTTGGTGTGAAATTTCAGATATTAAGCGAATATATCATTTAGATACATGGCCTTGCAAAGATTTTATTGATAAAGATGGCAATGTGCTGTCAGAGTTTCCAGAATTATATGAATATACGGATAATCCCAAAATAGAAACAACAGTATCTGGATCAGCAGAAACAATTAAAGAAAGAGTATTGACAAAACCATACGATTTTTTAAAGATCTCAAATCATTCATTTGAGATTGAAGATGTGAGTAATAAAAATACTTTTGAAATTGATGTTAAACATTTAACAAAATCAAAAGATACTCTTAATAGCTATATTTTATTAACATCTACCAATGTTGAATTACTTGGCGCAAATGCTTTTGATTTAGATGATGAATGGGAATTTCCAGGCTACCAGACTGAAGGCGTTGGATATGTCACATCTGGCGAAGGGGCAACATATGATTTAGCTCTACAATCTGGTAGTTTAAGCAATACGATCGACAAAGATTTTGATTCTCTTGTTGAATATAGAATAACCGCCAATATTACAACTACCACGAAAGCATTATTAGCCTTTAAAATAACTCCGCCAATAATCACAACAGATTTTGACAGCGTATATATGGGAATCCATCATTATAATGATGTTAGTTCGGCTAATTATGAGTATAAATTAGATCTTTTTGTTAAGAGCAGACATTGGATGGGATTGGCAAAACAGGTTTTTACAAACGAAATACAATCTATGGGCACTGGTTCTTCCACGGTATATGATATACCAGATTTTTATTTCGAAACAAATCGGCCTTCCTTAAGAAACGCATGGTTTTTTCATGAAGAAGATTCTAATGGATTATTATCAGGTTACAAATTGTTTGAATTAAGCGACATTAATACAAAAGAAAAGTTTAATAATATGCAGGAAATAGGATTATTTTTAGAATATACCAATACGGTAGCTGCAGATGCGGAACACTTAGATGCTACTATTAGAGATGTGTGCTTCATTTTTGTGCGAAGAGCGACGATAGAAAATGAAATTTATACTCCAATGAAAGGCCGTATATATAATGATACCTGGGGTGGTCGCGTTACTTCAACAGATATGATAGAAGCGCCGCATAGAGTTTTTGAGCATTTTACTCGGTTACAGAATTTTGGGGATTCGAGCTTTCCACCGAGCGCGGGATGGGGGCAAGATTATGCTAATGGTGCCCTTATTCAAACATCGGGCGAAGGTGGTATTGATGAATCTGTAGACTCTAACTATAGTACCATTATGGGATATAACATGGCATTTCAGATATTGGATTATAGCAAGAAAACAACCAATTGGGTTAAAAAAATAATATGTCAAAATTATTTCTTGGCAAATTGGGTAAATTCTGATGGATATGAGTGTCTCAAAAGTATTCGATATGATGAAAATGTTACGCCGAGCGAGTTGGTTACGTTGGCTGACATTGTTGACCGTAATAAATTGCAAGTAATTGAACCATCTCCATTAGACATATACCCAGAACCCTATATTCAATATCGCAAAAACAACGCGAATGGAAAATTCGAAGGATTAATAAAAGTAACCCATGCCGACGCTGATACGTATGATTCAAGCTATGTAATAGGTATGACCGGTGCCGCGGCAGAAACGCTCTGGAATAATTGTCATACTCTATGGACTAAATGTAAAAGCATTAATCCACCACCACAAGAATTGACTGAGCTATTGGGCGCAAATGGCGATGACGCTGATACACAAGCACAAGCATATATTTCCAATTGGGTATCTTGGCAATTTAATAAAAAATGCGTCATCAATGTGCATTATAGCAAAGCGAAAACTTGGGAAGAGGCATATAAATTTCATCTTCAATTACCACACCAAACCAATAATTTAATTTGGGAATGTGTTATAACCAAAATCACCAAAGACCCAAACCCACCATATGTGATTACAATTGAGGCGGTTATGATACACGAATCTGTGGTTGAAGAATACATCAAAGATAATTATACAGCATATGGAAATAATAACGACTGGAAAGATACATATACAGTATATGGTAATGATCAAGACAAAAAAGATAATATGTAGGGGGTACAATGGCAATAGAGGGATTTGAATTAACATGTAGACCAGATCTGGAATTGCGTATAGATATTCGGTATGCTGGATATGAAAGACGAATAAATCGTAAATTTTTTATTAAGCGCGCCAAAGAAAAGGCATCAAAAATAATTACCGAAGAAAAGGTTGAAGAAAAATACCAAGAAAATTATAATGCTATGCTGAATTATATTAATGATAGACCTTATTTTTCAGAACGGACTAAAAAAATAAAAAGACAATCATTAAAATCAAAAGAGACAGTCAAAAAAATGAAATTAATGGCCCGCAATCGCCTTATAGCCATAAAACAAAAAGAATTGGGTGAAAAAGAATTTGAAATATATTTTAATACAGTGATTAAGGCGTTGAATAAATTCGCAGAAGAAGTGAAATAATGGCACAAAACGTACACATTGAACATATAGACGATACGTTTGCCAACGTATACGCTAATCTGGATCTAAGCCAAATTGCAATTCTGACTGACCAAAATGAAGAATTTGTATGGATGAATGATGATGCGAGTAAACTATATTTTGCTGCTGCTCAGAAATATTATGATGGTTCATATACATATATGAATGCCGATTTTGCGCAAGTCGAATGCCACGACGATCTTCTGCTTGACGAATACATCAAACATTCTGGTGATACGGATACATTAATACGTTTTGAAACAGATAAAATAACCCTTCAGGCTGGTAGCGGCGATTATATTGTCATAGAACCTACAAAAATATATACAACCACACCGTTCGGATGGGAAACGGATTCTCCAAGTGGAGACTTGCATCTTTACAAAGGGAGTGCTGCTGAAGTGTTGCTGAAAATATCAAATGCAACAGCAGGTTTGCTTTCAACTGATGGATTAGATATTGGAATAGATGGTAGCGCAAATGCATTTTTCAAAAACCGTGAAAACACTTCATTGACATTATACACAAATAACACAGAACGTATTACGTTATTGAATAATGGTAACGTTGGTATTAATGAATCGAGTCCAGAAACAATAGTAGAAATATCTGCTGCTGAGGCATATTTAACTTTACAAAATGTGACTAATGAATCTGGCGTTGGTTTGCGTGAAACACAGATAAGAGGGAAGGGACATCAATCAGATACGACAGAATACGAACTCGGTAGAATAGAATTTTCACAAAGTGATATTGGCAACGGAGAAGATAAAAGCGGAAGAATTGTATTACATACTTATGGCAATGGTTCGTTGAATCCGTGGATATATCTTATAGATACTGGACGCTTAGGATTGGGGGGAGAATCGACTCCTGTCACAATGATAGAATTGACCGATTCAGCTCCATATTTTACATTACACAACAACACACATGAAGACGTAGATTGGGGCAGAGAATCACGAATAATAGCTCGCGGTGAACAATCTGGCGGGGAAGAATCTATTTTGGGTATGCTTGAAATATCTCATTATGGATCTTCTGATGATGAAAATGGGCGTGTTACAATTAAAGTAAATGATGGAAATGATGGGGTTTCTCCAACTAATAGATTAATAATTAATTCATTTGGACGTGTTGCTATTGGTGACGCAATTGATCCATCATATTTGTTACATCTTCTAAGTTCGGCTACTCCAGATATTATATTTCATAACACAACTCATAGCGATAATGACGGCTGGAGAAAAAGTATTATACAATATCGAGGCGAAAAGGGTGATGGAACAGAACACACTTTGGTTTCTTTGGCTGGGTCTCATTTTGGTTCTGGCGATGATGAAAAGGGAAAATTTGTAATATCTACAAATGACGGCAATGATAGCGAATCGCCTTCAGAATCTCTTACAATTGATTCAGATGGAGGCCAAAAGCGAAGATATAATGTTTTCGAATATACAGAAACATGCACGGGAAGTATGAGCTATACACTTGATTATGATATGAATGCAACCAATACGTATGGTAGCTTAACTGTGGTGGTCGGAGGACGAAAGACAATGGCAGGGCCATCTTATACCCACGCAACATGCTATGATATACATCGTTTTGAACTCGAAAACAATGTTTTAAACGTAAGTAAAGTGTCTTTAGATATTGGTTCAAATGTTAAAACGACTTTGACTGCTATAGGTAGTGGAGACCAGTTACGAATTACAGCCGAAGAAGAACCGAATGGCGGAACACAATATGATTATGATGTTTTTATCAGATTTGTTGTTTATGGGACAACAAGTATTACAAAAGTATAACATATATAAAATAAGGGGTTTATATGAGTATTCACGAAGATATACAACTGTATATGAAGCAATACGCACCGCAGTACGGGCCGTGCAAATTGGTATTTGTACAGCAATGGCTTGATGATCAAGAAAAATCAACGGCTATTATAGAAACTTGGAAAACAAACGGTGAAAATACGGAAAGAAAGCAGTTCAAAGTATTTTATAGTGGCGGTAATCTAACACACCAGGAACTTAGTCCAACCGAATGGGCGCCGCATTCATATTAATAATTATGGAGGATAGGGAATTATGAATAATGGGTGTTATATCACGATATGCGTTTTGCACAGCGTACGATGGCGATAATCTTGAAATTATTGATATATTAGATCCGGCCAATCCCGCACATAAGGGAAAAATAGTTGACGGAGCCGATGGTGCTGGACTTAATGCCCCCCGTGGGTTATTTGTGTCTGGCAATTACGTATATGTTGCATCATATTCATCCAATTGCTTAGAAATAATAGATATATCTGATCCGGCCAACCCCACACACAAGGGGCGTATTAATGATGGTGCTGGGGGTGCTGGTTTAAGTGGTGTCAGCGATGTTTATGTTGTTGGTAATTACGCATATGTGACGAGCTATTTATCTGATTGTCTAGAAATTGTAGATATTTCAAACCCGGCTAGCCCAACTCACAAAGGAATTATTAGTAATGGAGCCGGAGGCGCGGGATTAGATGGGGCTCGTAGTGTGTTTGTTGTTGGTAATTACGCATATGTAGCAGCTTATCTTTCTGATTGTCTAGAAATTGTAGATATTTCAAACCCTGCTAGTCCAATACATGCGGGTATACTTAATGACGGAGATGGCGGTGCGGGTCTTAATGGGCCTTGTGATATATATGTATCAGGAAATCATGCATATGTTGCAAGTTATGGCGGCGGTTCGGACTGTCTGGAAATTATAGACATTTCAAACCCTGCCAACCCTTCGCACGCTGGTCGTTTGAATCATAGTGCCGGTGGCGCGGGACTGGATGGTGCAA
>SMTZ1_10004917_pt1 | contig 25674 bp, 25 predicted proteins | sample DeeMarSWOR136_30_FD_25667 | JGI IMG/M metagenome (IMG submission 25667)
ATGGGAATAAACAACATAGTAAGCACTGCTATAGATCCCCGGACGGCTCTCGAACTTTCAAGGGCTAGTGGTCTCACTTTCATCTTTATATCCGAAAAACCCCCCGAGGAATGTTTTTCTTCGTCTCATCAATGTTTATATATATTAGCTATTTTTTACTGTACGAGTATACTAAAAGGTTGAGTGTGGATGAAGAAAATTCGCGCGCGCGCCGTATCACTCACCCGACGCCTGGTCTCCTCACGAGCCGGGAACGGGGTTCTACTACTCCAGCCTGGGGTACGACGTACTGGGGTACATCATTGAGAGAGTGACCGATCAGAGCTTCACGGACTATCTCCAGGAAAACATCTTGGATCCGTTGAACATGACAAGCACGGGGTTCAGCGTCTCCGATTTCCCCGAGAGGCAGGCCGCTCCTCACGAACGTGTGCAAGGCGTATTATCGAAGTGCGGCGTTGTGAAGCTGCCATTCTACGACAGGCGTCTCATAGGAGGCGGCGGGATGGTGAGCACCGTGACGGACCTGGCCAAATTCATGATCGCCCACATGAACGACGGAGAGAGCAACGGCTTTCAGCTCCTAGAGCCCGAATCCATCGATGCAATGCACGGAAAGGCGATCTCCTTCCCTCCTCAGAGCCCTGCGGTAGGCTACGGATATGGCTGGATCCAACGCAACGACAACCCCGCCAGACGCATCGACATGCGTGGCTCCCAGGGGCACGGCGGCGAGGACATGGGCTATCAGAGCTCCATGTGGTTCGTCGAAAAGGAGCAGGGCGGTTTTGGGATAGTAATGCTGACCAACATCAATGAAAGCTTCAAACAGAACATCGTGGGCGTCTCTACCATCTATAATAAAATCGAGGAGTTGCTACTGAGAGAGGCCTCATCAAGGTACTAAAATCACAAAGCGAAAGCCCTTACCACGTGCGCACAAGCGGGTGGATGGGAGGAAACAGAGTTAAGCCATGCACCTGATAAAATAGCGTCGCAAAGAAAAAACCGGCTTCTCGGAAACGTGAAAAACCCGCCACCCAACTAGAGCAAACCCAAAACCACTCCAACACGATCCGAAACAGCACAAAAACGCACTACTAAACAACGAAAACGGCCTCCAAGAAACAACCCACACACCGGAACCTGGAGAACCAGCAACACGACACGGCATGAAGCAGTGAAAAACAACTCCAGCCATGCCACCGTTCCACGCGGACACGAAAGGCCCAATAAAACCACATACGAAAAACAACATAATAACCACAATAAACACGCAATGGAGCCCCGGGCGGGATTTGAACCCGCGATCTCCTCCTCTCTGGCCCCAGAAGGAGATACCAAGGAGACGCTTTGGCCAGTCTAAGCCACCGGGGCAGACAGACTAAAAGTCACCCGGACCCATTCATTAATCTTACCATGAACGGGGAGGACGGACCACGTCAGCGCTACCCGCATCACGGGCTCAGGCCCGCTCGCCTTCCAGTGAGGCCGCGAGCCCCCTGACGACCCTCATGTTCCCCTCGTTCCCCCTCCGATCGTCGATGGGGGTCTCCATCACCATAGGCGCCTCCGACAGCCGGCTCCCCAGGATCCGCCTAAAGCCCTCCAGTCCTATCCCCCCGAGGCCGATGTGCTCGTGGTGGTCGACTCCCGAGCCGAGGGCGCCCACAGAGTCGTTCAGGTGGACGAGCCTCAGCCTCTCGAAGCCGATATGCTCATCGATGGAAAGGAGAGCCTCCTCCAAACCCCGCTGGGTTCCCACGTCGTAGCCCGCCGCGAAGGCGTGGCAGGTGTCGAGGCAGACCGCCACCAGCTCGGGACGCCCAACGCCGTCGACTATCCTGCCCAGCTCCTCAAAGCTCGAGCCCACCTTGTTCTCAGAGCCCGAGCCGTTCTCCAGTAGGACCGTCACGCCCCCGCTCCCCTCCCCGATGGCAGCGTCCAGCGCCCCGATGACCCTCTCGACGCCCCTCTCAGCACCAGAGCCCAGGTGGCTGCCCAGATGGGTGACGAGCATCGGGACGCCGAGGACGCTGCACCGGGAGATCCCCTCCGCCAGGGACTCCAGTGACCTGCCGTAGATCTCGTCGTTCGGGGAGGCGAGGTTCAATATGTAGGGCATGTGGCCGTATACCGGGTCGATCCCCGAGCTTCTCCTCTTCTCCCTGAAGGACTCGACCTCACCGCTCCCGAGGGGCCTCGACCTCCAGCTGCGGGGGTTCCTCGTGAAGATCTGGAATGTGTCGCAGCCCAGCTCCTGGGCCCTGTCGACGGCCCTGTCCACGGAGCCCGAGATGGAGACGTGGAAGCCGAGTTTCAACGAGACCCCCCCTAGATCAAAGTGAGCCCCCTTATTATCACGACGATCACGGGGGCCCTCATCTGAGGATGAGCGGGTTTATGGATTTGTGATATATCTTAGCTTTCCATAACTCTCTTTTAAACAAAATTATCAGTGCATCGTCGGGACAGGTATGCAGGTTGGACGTCTAAAGAGCCTGAGAGACGGAACCGCTGGCAGGAGCAAGGTGACCGAGGAGGAGGCGGAGCACCTCAAGGCGCTAAAGAGCATAAAGAACGCGCTCATCAAATTCGACCTATCCAAGAACGAGGTGAGAGTCTACCTATTCCTCGCCAGGTTCGGCGCCCAGAAAGCCCAGAGGATAGCCGAGGCCCTGAACGTGCACAGGACCGAGGCCTACAAGATCCTCCGGCGCCTGGAGAAGCAGGGGCTGGTCTCCTGTGTCTGCGCCTGGAGAAGCAGGGGCTGGTCTCCTGTGTCTTCGAGAGGCCGATGAAGTTCGTCTCGGTTCCCTTCGAGAAGGCGCTCTCCAACCTCATAGAGGAGAGGCGGCAGAGGGTCCACCAGATGGAGCAGTGGAAGAAGGAGCTGCTGGACACCTGGCAGAGCCTCCCCCAGCCCGAGAAGAAGAAGGTGAGGAAGGAGACCTTCCAGGTGCTGGAGGGGAGGCGCCAGGTGAGCGTAAAGGCGACGGAGCTCCTGGGCGAGTCCTCCCAGAGCCTCCTCATGGTCCTATCGGACAAGGACCTCCTCTGGCTCTACAACTCCCCCTTCTTCGACGACCTGGAGAGCAGGGCCGGGAAGAGGAAGTTGGACGTCCGCCTCATGACCAACTATTCCCCCACCAGCACCTACGTCCTGGACGAGGTGGACCTGGGCGAGGGGGACTTCGCCTACAAGGACCTGCGCGACGCCCCCTGCTTCATCATGAGCGACGACGGCCAGATGCTGCTGCTGATGGAGAAGGAAGAGGAGAGCCAGGACAAGCCCTTCGCGATGTGGACCAACTACAGAACCCTCCTCCAGTCCTACGGGATGCTCTTCGACCTCATGTGGAGGGAGCCCTCCCAGAAGACGAAGTGACCTGGAGGACGAGCCACAGCCCGCACGGGGCTCAAAGGATCACTATCACTTGTCATTGATGTAGACCGCTACTACATACAAATCGACATATCGAGAGGAACCGGACACAGGCTTGAGTAGACAGGCAGAACGGCATGGCAATAGACCGAGGTAGAGGTGAGTGGTCAACTGGCAGCGAGGGGCTTGCGGAGGGAAATCAGCCACCACAGTGAGCCCCTGCCCCCACAGACCAGAGAGGAGGTGGAGACGATGAAGGAGAACGAGATGAGGCGCCGTCGGCACTGCAGGCGAGGCCTGGCCACGCCAGTCAGTACCCTGCTCATACTCTTCTCCCTGACCATGGTCTCGACCGTGGCCTACCACTACGCCCTGACCCAGATCGAGGCCAGGAAGGAGGACCTCAAGCTCATCGCAGCGGAGGAGAAGATGCTCGACATGGAGGAGGCCATATCCTCTTCGGCCTGGGCGCCGGGCTCCGTCAGGACCCTCGCCTTCTCAGACTACGGCGGGCAGCTCCGGGTCGAGCCCGGTGAGAACCCGTTACTGATCAACGTGACCCTCGGCGGTGAGACCAGCACCGTGTTCGAGGCCGACACGGGGCGATTCCTCTACGAGCTGCCGAGCACCGTGGTGGGGGACCTAGGCAGGTGGCTCCGGGGGGACAGCAGGCCCATCGTCAACCAGAGCACGTCCTACCAGGCCCAGATGAGCGTCGAGACCGGGGACGAGCGCCAGGAGCTGAGGGCGAGGTACAGGCCCCTAATGTCCTCCTCGGTCGGAGGGCTGGTCGCGGGCAGGTACGTGAACCAGATCCGAGTCTACGTCGTCAATCTCAACGCCTCCCAGGCCATCCAGTCGGGGGGCGAGTTCCACGTCAAGGCCACATGCACGGGGGTGACCACCAGCGTCCACACGTTCAACACCTCTGAGGCGTTGGCCGGGGTGACCGCCGTCCTGGGCGGCTCGTCGATGACCCTCCAGGTGCCGTTGACCTCCGGTCCCTCGGGCGCCACGGTCAGGGTGGAGGTGGTCGTCAGCCACGTGAAGATCGAGGGGGTGGGTGTCTGATGCCGTCTCAGGCCACCAACTACTTCTACACCCTGATCGCGATGGGGGCCGTAGCGTTCATGCTCACCAACGCCTTCCAGGGCCACGCCCGGGGCGTGGAGGTCCTTGCAGATGGTAGGGCGCTCAGGGCGGTGCTGGATCAGGTGGCCTCGGAGTGCACGGAGATGGTCGCCTTCACCGAGGCCACCGGTGCTTCTTCGAGGATATCCCTCGGGACTCCGACCATGATCGGAGACAGGTACTACTGGGTGCGCCTCTCCTCCGACTCCTCGGGGGCCTGGGTCGAGGGGGGCTTCGGGGAGCCCTGGGAGGGAGCCACGAACTACAGGGTTGAGTTGCCCTGGAACGTCTCGGCCTCGGGGACCTTCAGGGGAGGGTACGGCACTCTGGCGCTTGGCTGCAGTCTGGTGGACTCTGAGCCGGCTCTGACACTGGGCAGATGGGAGGTTGGATGAGGCAATGTTCCGCAGGAAGAAGAAGCAGAGGGAGGACAGGGACCAGGGAGTCCCCAAGGAGGTTCTCCTGGGGGCGCTCGGCATACGGAGGTGGAAGGTACCGGAGGGGTACAGGGAGGTGGAGAGCTTCCCCCTGAGGCCGCCCTTCTCCTACTGCATCATAGCCCAGAACGATCAGACCTCGGAGCACCTATACATCATCGACGAGCTGCCCATGGACATGAGGGAGAAGGAGGTCTACGACAGGCTCCAGGCGGTCCTCGAGAAGGAGCTCGTGGTGCCCAGGGAGGGGCAGAGCCTCATAGAGGCGTTCAACGAGCAGGTGCCCGCCATCGTCGAGGACCACTCCAAGGAGTTCTCCGCCCTCGACCCCATCGAACTAAAGAAGGTGCTCTACTACCTAGAGAGGGACACCGCCGGTTTCGGCAAGATAAACGCCCTCATGTTCGACCTAGAGATAGAGGACATCAGCTGCACCGGCTTCCAGAAACCCCTCTTCCTCTGGCACAGGAGGTACGAGAACATCAGGACCAACGTCGAGTTCGGCGAGGAGGAGCTGAACGACTTCGTGATGAAGCTCGTGCACAAGGCCGGGAAGCACGTGAGCCTCGCCTTCCCCATCGTCGACGCGACGCTGCCCGGGAAGCACAGACTCGCAGTCTCCTACGGGAAGGAGGTCACCCCCTCGGGGACGAGCTTCACCATCAGGAAGTTCAGGTCGGACCCACTCACCATCATCGACCTCATCAAGAACGAGACCCTCACCGAGTCGATGGCCGCCTACCTCTGGATGCTCATGGAGAACAAGCACTCGGTGATGATCATAGGGGCCACGGGCGCTGGGAAGACGACACCGTCGAGGAGGTGGCCGAGGTCAACCTCCCCCACGAGAACTGGGTCTCCACCATCGCCCGCCCCGGCTTCGGCATCGAGAGGAGCGGGGAGATAACCCTCTTCGACCTCATCAAGTCGGCGGTCCGCCACCGCCCCGACCTCATCATCGTCGGAGAGATCAGGGGCGATGAGGCCTACGTCCTCTTCCAGAGCCTCGCTACGGGCCACGGCGGGCTCTGCACGATGCACGCAGACAGCGTGGAGATCGCGCTCAAGAGGCTCACCCAGCCCCCGATGAACATCCCCCAGACTATCCTCTCCCTCATGAACTGCGTCGTCGTCGTAAAGCACGTGAAGACCCCCTCCTTCATGGAGGGGAGCAAGAGGGTCTCCAACAGGAAGTTCGTCCACATAGCCGAGATAAGGCCCGGCGGGGGCGTGAAGGACGTCTCCCAGTGGATACCGGCTTCGGACAGCTTCACCGAGGACTACGAGGGAAGCTACCTCATGGAGCAGCTGGCGGTGAGTCTCGACCTCTCCGTCGACTACCTCGTGAGGGAGTTGGCGAGGAGGAGGGACGTCCTCCTCTGGATGGTCAACAGGAACATCAGGGACTACCAGAGCGTAAACCAGGTGCTGAACAGCTACTACAACAGCCCGGATCTCATGTACGAGAAGGTGGCCCAGAGCATATAGGAGGGACATGGGCGTGGAGAGGGAGAACGCGGGGCTCAAGGACCGCATCAGGGCAGTCCTGGAGGGTGACAAGGACCCCAAGCTCGAGGAGGAGCTCCCCTTCGCCGCGATGCTCGTCACCCTCATGGCCTACAGCGGTATCTCCCCCTACGAGAGCTTCAAGAGGCTCAGGAAGGTGGACAACCTGGAGAGGTTCAAGGAGGAGGGAGATGAGATAGTGAGGCTCGTCGAGGTCCTCGGCTACGACCCCCTCACCGCGATGGAGAAGAGGGCGGAGAGCACCATCTCCCGGTCCTACGCCGACTTCCTGACAGGCTACATCTCCTCCGTCAAGAGCGGAGGCAGCGTCGTCAACTACCTGATGAGCAAGCTGAGGGCCATCTTCGAGGTCAAGGCCGCGAAGGCCCAGAACGCCATAGAGCGCCTTGAGACCCTCGTCGAGGCCTACATGGTAATGCTCATAGTCATCTTCTGCTTCTACATCCTCTCCACCGTGACCTCGCCCGCGACGAAGATGATGCTCGGGGGCTCGGGGCTGCCCGATCTCTCCGGCCTCATATACCCACTGGAGCTTGTGGTGATACCCATATTCTCGCTCTTCTTCATGTATCTGGCGAACACGAGCAGGCCGGGGACCCTCAGGGGGATCAGGAAGCCGTACATAGCAGGCATAGTCCCGGGGATCCTGTTCCTACTGCTGCTGTCGGCGACTCTCCTCGTTCCGGGGCTCTCCTTCATCAAGGAGACCATAGGGCTGCCATTATTGGTCACCGCGGGCCTGATCACAATATGCATCCCGCCGGCACTCGCCTACCACACGATCGCGAAGAGGAACTTCGCAGCGGAGAAGGCGATGCCGAGCTTCATGAGGGACGTGACTGAGGCGAGGAGGACGGGCCTCTCCCCCGAGAAGAGCATATCCCACGCCGCCAAGAGGAGGGGCTACGGCACCTTCACCCCCCACCTGAGGAGGATGGTGAACCAGATCGAGTGGGGCGTCTCCCTCAGGAAGATCTACGAGGACCTCAAGGAGTGGATCAAGAGCTGGCCCGTCGTCGTCGACTTCTTCATCCTCGTGGAGACCATCGAGATCGGCGGGGGCCACGCCGAGACCTTGGGCATCCTCGCCGAGTACAGCGAGAAGACCCAGACCATAGAGAAGAGCCAGAACGACATGCTGAGGCCCTACATCATCCTCCCCTTCATCTGGACGGTGCTCATGTCCTTCACTGTCACCTTCACGATTCAGACCCTCTCCCAGATACCGGCCATGGCGATGGGCACAATGGCTGGGATGAACCTGACGCCGGGGCTCATCACGATGACGGGGGGCGGTGTGATTGAGGCGGGGATAGTCTTCCACAGCTGGCTCTCAGGCTTCTTCATCGGGAAGGTTAGCGACGGCAACTTCGCCTCGGGATTCAAGTACGCCGCCATGCTCGCGGCAGCCGCCTTCATCACCCTCGTCGCCTCGAAGCAGATGGTGGCGGGCTTCTTCGGGGGGCTGTTCTAGGTGCCGACCGCCTCCATCGACTTCACCCTCGCCGCCATAGCTACTCTCATGGTCGTCATGGGCGCGATCTTCGGCCTCGACATGGCCGCTGAGCCCTACCTCACCGGAGAAACGCCGGACAGCGAGCGCTACTACCAGATAGGCAGGTACATGCTGCTCTCCCGGGGTGATCCCGAGAGCTGGGGGCAGGGGGGAACCCCCTCGAGCCTGGGCTTCGCCTCCGGCTCCGAGCCCTACGAGCTCGACACAGACAAGGTGACGAGGCTCAACCCCTCCAGCGCCTACTCCGTCAACTACTCCAGCCTCTGGCAGGCCCTGGGCGTGGACGACATCTCATTCTGCATCGAGGTGAAGCCCCTCTTCGAGTCGACGCTGAGCCTGGTGTCATCACAGGCTGAGGGAGGGGAGACGACCTACAACTTCACCCTGTCCACGGCCTCGGGGGGCTACCCCGTCCAGTGCGATGTGAGCTACTACCTGATGCTAGGGAACTCGACGTACACCTCCTCGGGCTCGACGGACAGCTCGGGGCTGGGAGCAGTAACGTTCACGCTCCCCGGCTCCACGAACGGCACTGCCCTGTTGATCAGTATAGCGGAGTCCGAGGCATCAATCATGAGCCACGAGGTGTTGCCCTTCGCGCACAACTCTGAGGCCACCAACGCGCTAGGCTCATTCGCGACGCTCAGCCCCCTCAACCACACCCTGAGCGTTGAGTACGTGACAAATGCGACCGCCTGGAGGGTGGCCGTTTTCTCACGCGATTACGCCTTCAACCTCACTTCAGGCGAGTCGGGTTATGCGGTGCCCAGGCTCCTCGACGGGGGCCCCATGGTGCTCGCGCTCACGGGGGTCAACGGCTCCGAGTGCTGGGCGGAGTGGGCTGCCTACCCCCAGGTGCCTCTGGCCGTGGGGGCCGACATGTCGGACGACTACCTCGTCTCCGACGTGGTGCGCGAGTCCTACGTGGTCGAGGTCTCTGGAGGCCTCTACAGGTTTGAAGTGCTTTTCAGGAGCCCTGCTGAGTATGCCTAGGAGGGGAGCGGTACACACACTGGACGCCTTCTTCGCCGCCGTCATCATACTCACCACCCTGCTCTACGCATCCCAGGTGCCACGGGAGCGTGACTACGAGGCCTCAGCCAGCCTGAGGGCCCGGGGACTCGAGGCCCTCGTGAGGTTGGACGGGAACGGGACCCTCGGAAGGCTCATGGATGAAGGGGGCTGGGACGAGGTCGAGGTTCTGCTGAGGCTCGTCCTGCCCAGCGGCGTCTCCTTCAACCTGACGGTTCTCGACGAGGGGGGCAGCGTGGTGAACGACAGAGCCGTTTCAAGTGGGGGCCTCGTCGGGCGTACAGTGGAGGCCGTCGACTACTTGCTCGCCGTGGAGTCAGCTGAGTGCCCGTTCTATAGAGTACGGCTCCAGCTAGGAGGTGGATAGAGTGAGGCGCGGGAGGGGGCAGATCCTCGTCGTCGCCGCCCTGGGCATAGCCCTCGTCATAATCTCGACCCAGGCCTACGTTCTCGAGCTAAACAGGACTACGGTCTCATCGGACTACGGCTGCTTTAGCGACCACGTCCTGGGGATTGAGCAGGGTGCGGGGCACGTCATCTGTGCCTCCCTCGTGAACGTGAGCTTAGGCGGTGCCTCCTCTGTACTCATGGACAACCTCGACAGATGGGAGGCTTTCGTCTCAGGAGACCACACATTTGGATGGTGCGACCTGAACGCGACGCCGGCCTCACAGCCGCCCTATACAGAGGGCATCCGGCTCGACTGGGGCACTGAGGGTGAGGGCGTCTCCAGCGCCTGCGCGGAGTTCACTCTGAACATGAGCGGCAGAGGGCTCGATGTGGACCACCAGTTCACCGTCAACACTACGACGCTGCTGAGCGTCGCAGGCAGCTACGTCGACCTCGGAGGAGACGCGAAGGCCCTGACGGTCATGGTGGAGCTCCAGGTCGACGGCGGGTGGGCCCTGGCGGGTTCAATAACGCTGGAGTACATGAAATCCGCGGCCTGGACGGATCCGACCGGCCTCGGCAGCTACCAGGAGCAGGACTACGGGAACGGGACCTACATATACACGTTCACCGACGACGTTCTCGAGACTGTAGGAATGGATGGAGGATAAGACGACTTGAACTCCGTGGACGCCGTCCGGGTGCTGCTGAGCCTCGCGATGCTGGGCTACACCTCCTGGGTGGACCTGAAGACTCGCGAGGTCTACGACATCGTCTGGGCTATCTTCGGCGTCCTCGGCCTCATCCTCAATCTGTACGAGGTCTACGTGGGATCCCTGACGCTACTCCTCTTCGCGGTCTCTGTGGGCTTCTCGGCGGCCCTGGCCCTCCTTATAGGGTATCTGGGCCTTTACGGGTGGGCTGACGCTCTGGCCTTCATTGCCCTCTCAATCCTCCACCCGGTCCAGCCCCGGTCCTTCAGGCCGATCCTGGGAGTAGCCTCCATCATCTACCCGCTTTCTCTCTTCTCCAACTCGGCCCTGGCTGGGGCCTCCTTCGCCGTCGTGCTCTTCATTCGGAACTTGATCACTGCCTCCAGGGGCGAGAGGCTCTTCCAGGGGTTTGAGGGGGGCTCAATGCTGAAGAAGGTGGTCGTGATGTTCACCGGTGTCAAGGTGAGGATGTCGTCCGTGAGGGGGCCGCCCTTCCAGTACCCTCTTGAGCTGCCCCCCGAGGAAGGCTCGTCGGGTAGGAGGCTCATCCTTATGCCCGATATCCAGGACGACGAGTCCGCCGAGGAGATATTCAGCACCTTCAGGGAGGAGGGGCTGAGCAGCATCTGGGTGTCCCACACGCTCCCCTTCCTGGTCTTCATCACCGTCGGCTACATCATGACGTTGACCATTGGAGACCTGGCCCTGGCGGTCTTCGTGCGTCACCTACTCTCTTGACCGTGTTCCCCGTCCGAGTGTGTTGGGGTTAGGACTAACAAATCCTCTTTAGACCTGGCCAATGAAGTCTAGTTGGATAGGAGACTTTCAGCCGGGGCACTTCGAGCCCTGGGGGGAGAACGTATGACTAGGAGGCTCGCCACGGAGATCATCACCGTCCGCTCGCTGAAGGCTTTGGTAGCCCAGATAGACGAGGAGATCTCTTCTTACCTGTCCCAAAAAGAAGAGTACAGCGAGAAGCTGGGCGATTTCCTCAGGGAGGCGGCGGAGAAGTACGGCGAGGAGGACTGGTTCAAGGAGCTCTCCCTGGACAACCTGCCGAAGGCGAAGACGAAGAAGGGAAAAAAGAAGAAGGGGAAGGCCGGAGAGGCCGAGGACTGGATCCAGTTCAGGAGCATGCTCCTCTCCTCCAGCATACAGGGGGAGGCGGAGATAATGTTCGACGCGATCCAGGCCATAACCCAGAAGCTCGATGAACTTGCGGAGGCGAAGGAGGCCATGGAGGAGCTGAGGAACATAGGCCTGGGTAACAACGTCGAGTACATATGCTTCATCAAGGACGGAGTCGCCAGCAAGATAGTTCTCAAATCCGTCGACGAGGAATCGGCGAAGAAGTTCGCCTTCAACAGAGGGTTTACCGTCATCAGGGCGATACAGCCCTGAGGGTCTCCTATCCACAAACCCACGTGTTCGTATCAGGCCTCTACAGACTAGCCCTTATTATGAGACCTGCCCGAGACTCTATCCGGCTCAAGACCTTCAGGGATGACCCCAGTTGAGACCCTGTGAAACACGACGCACGAGACTCAGGCAGGCACGGTTGGCGTACTCTGGGGACTGCCTGATTCTATCCTGTGGGGGGGCTCCGTAGTGGGGTTCATCGAGTACGCCAGGGACAACTCATTCGAGAAGGACCAGTTCAAGATCAAGTTCCTGCTCCTGGACGAGGCCACCTACCCCGAATGGCAGGGAGACGAGGCGGGGTCCGTGGTCTACCTGCCCAACCCGAGGCTTGGTGAGGAGTCGATCTCCTTCCTGGGCTTCACGTTCCCGGACGACGGCAAGGGGCGCGAGCTCATAGCGCGGCTTTTCAGGGCCTCGGTCTTCCACCTGAGCGCCCACTCGGCCGCCTCCAGGTTCGGTGATTTCAATGAGTGGGGGATGGGCAAGAACAGGGTGATCTCCAAGTTCGTGCCGTCCCTCATCGAGGACCTGCGGGTCAACGCCTTCGTCTCCGCCTGGTATCCTGACAGGCTTCAGGAGATCGGGTATGCCTCGGCGCTCTCCCTCAAGCGGATGAGGGCCATCGACAACATCAGGATAGGCGCGACCAGGGTCATGGCCTCCCTCACCGCTTACGCGAACTCGGGCCTGAGGAGGGTGGGGGCCAGTGAGGAGGGCGTCTTAGACCAGATCTTCTCAGACATGGATAGCCTGAGGGCGGCCTTCAAGGCGTCCCTGGTCGAGGAGAAGCCGGAGCCGACAGAGGACGCACTTGGGCTGGCGGACGAGGTCTACGGGGTCATCATGGAGAGAGGGCCCATCATTGAGGCCTCCTCTCTCCCCTTCACGGAGAGCCTGGGGGCCAGCTCCCTCTTCCCTCCCATGAGGGTGGACCCTGAGGCTGAGATGGGTGAGGCGGTCAAGGAGTGCGTGACCGGTCTGGGCGGGACGTACGAGGGAGTGATCCACGGCAGAATGAGGGCGGCGGAGGCGGAGGCACAGCAGGTCTTCGAGTCCTTCTTCATCGAGAAGGAGAAGCAGGGGAAGATGCTGGCGAGGTACGAGGATTTCCTGCTCGCCTCGCGCTTCAAGTCCATGGGTTTCCCGCCGGACGACTACACGGAGTACCTGAGGGCGAAGGCCAGGGCGAAGAGGGAGACCAACAAGCTGACGGAGAGGCTTATCACCGCCACTAACGCCTTCATGGAGGACATCAGAAAGAAGTTCGGGGTGGTCAACCTCGCCGACGCCATCCAGGTGATCGCTAGCAAGAGCGACAGGACCGACGTCTTCCTCCTGGAGGAGCAGATAGAGAAGGACTACGCCTGGGCGATCCTGATAGACGCCAGCGTGAGCATGAGGCACATCAGGGACTACACGCTTGACATGGCCGTCGCCCTCACCGAGTCCGCGAGTAAGGTCCTCCTCGACGTGACCTCCTGGGGGGTCTTCGCCTTCAACGACAGGTTCCACATCATCAAGGACTTCCCGGAGCAGTACAACACCCGGGTGAGGTCGAGGCTCGGAGGGTTGAGGTTCGAGGGCACGACCTACCTGCCCGACGCCATCGAGATAACGGGGCGCATCCTCGCCCGCCAGAAGGAGGAGCTCAAGATAATGATCGTGATCTCCGACGGCTGGCCCTACGGCTACCCGAACATCTACACGGCGGCGACTGAGGCCGTCCGGAGGATGGAGGGGGCGAGCATGGCGATGATAGGCATAGGCGCCCAGAGCGGGCGCATGGAGTTCATCTTCAACTCTAACGTCACCGCCTTCAACATGAAGGACTTCGTCAACAGGTTCGGGGCGATGTTCGTGAACACCGCGCTAAACGCCGAGTAGAAGGAAAGGAGCAGTCCCTGCGTTCACAATCAACGTTTTTCTGAGGCCTCAGCGGTTGAAGACGCTCTGGATGATCCTCCTGACGTCCTCCTGGACCTCGTGGTTATCGCTGGTGAGGGCGATCAGCGTCTCCTCGGCGGCCCTGACGGGCTCGACGCCGTCGTGGCAGAGCACAGCCCAGTTGATGAGGTCCCCGGGGCTGGGTCCGTAGGGCAGGTCCCCGGCCTGGTACTGCCTCCTCATCTCGGCGCCCACCCTGAGGATCCTGTAGGCAGTGTCCTCGTCGGCCTTCGACCTCTTCATAATTAGGTCCGCCTCCCTGGGAGAGATCTTGTCCCCTATGCTCTGGTAGGTGAAGTTGATCCAGACGGACATCCTCCTCCTGAAGGCGGCGTTCAGCTTCTTCGTGCCAGCGAACTCCGACGAGAAGGGGTTCATCGCGATGGCGCAGTAGCCGAACTTGTGGCGGGGCACTATCTCGTTGTCCTTCTCGGTGATGACGAGGTGGCCCCTGGTGTCCAGTATGGGGTTGAGCCTCGTGGCGACGTCCTGCTTCATCATGTTCGCCTCGTCCAGGTAAAGTATTCCCCCGTGCCTCAACCAGAGGGTGACCTGGCCGTCGATCCAGTTGTCCTTGCCGAGGCCCACGTACCTGCCGATGAGGTCGTAGCTGCTCGTCTGGAGGCCGCAGTTCACCTCCCAGACGGGGAGGCCCGTGAGCTCCGCGACGAGGTAGATGATGTGGGTCTTCCCAGTGCCGCTCGGGCCGATGAGGGCGCACTGCTTGAAGTAGTAGAGTGCTCTGACGATGCGCTCCACGTACTGGTTCCCGTCGTCAATGTACTCGGGGACGCCGCTGGGGATGCTCTCCGCGAGCTCGTCGAAGTAGTAGCCGGGGTGGAGGTCGTACTTCTGGATGTCGTACTTGTGGTAGAGCGGGGACCTGGACATGGGCCTCTGCTTCTTGAGGCGGACAGTGATCTTCCCGTTCCTCCCCTGGGAGGACAGCACCTCCTCCACCAGGCTCTGGCCGTGCTCTCTCAGCCCCTGATGGCCGTACCCGACCTTCTCGCTCTTACCGTCTGCCAAGCGTCACTCATCACCCGAAACCCTTGGGAACTCTAGACTCACTCCCGTCGAATGGCATGGGCTAACCCATAGCGATCCCCAAGCGTATTAACCTACCCAAAGAAATAGCGGATAAATAGATTCTCCAGCGTCGATACCTACCTCAAGAACGTCTCAGAGTGAGGGATTAGGGAGACGTGTCAACGATCCATATCAGACATGCGAACGCGCGGCCCCTACGAGGCGTATAAGCGTCGCGCTCGCCTCTCCTGTGTGGGTTTCCACTACACACAAAGTCTTATCGTGGTACTACGCCGAGCGAATAACGTCGCGGAGCAGAGTTGATAGAATGTCTCAGTCCTCATACGATGATCAGGTGTACGTGGATGACGGCGTAGCCTCCGGTGGCGAGGAAAGGGAGCCCTCGCTGGAGGAGTCGATACTCATGAGGCACACCTCGAGACTGGTGGAGCCGCCTTCAGAAGAGTATACGCCGACGCCGGAGAAGGAGTATGAGGAGCCTCCGGCCTACAATGAGGAGCCCCAGGAGTACGTCGAGCCTTTCCCGGAGATGCCGGAGGAGGAGACCCAGGGCCTGGAGACGTATGAGCCTGTGGACATCTATGTTGCAGAAGAGGAAATAGCAACTCATGAGGCTGACATTGAGGCGCCTGACCCGTACGAAGAGGTGTCCATAGAGGTGGATGAGCCCGAGTTGTACGAGCCTGTCGTCGAGGAGGCTCCCGCACCCATCGAGGTCGTCGACGCCCCCCTGCCGGAGGCGCCCTCGTCCTCGGAAGACGTCGTGGAGAACCTTAGGAGGCTCAGGGAGGACGTCGGCCAGATAAGCGAGCTGAGCTCTGAGGAGGGCAACATCGTCGGGGCGTTCTCTGCAGCCTTCTTCCAGTTCATGAAGCCCCTCGCGAAGACGGTGTACGTGGACACGTCCGTCCTGCCCAGCGAGTTCAGGGGCGTCGAGAGGGCTAACGTCCTGCCGACTGGTGAGCTCGTGGTGCTCATGGCTGACGGGAGGATGCAGTCCATCGACCTGAAGGAGGCGGACAACAGGGACCTCTTGGTCGTGCTGATCAACGACGTGATGCCCAGGTTCAACTCCCTCGTCTCCGACAAGAGGGAGAAGATTGAGAGGAGGATCACCTTCCTTGCCGACGTCACCAGGGAGCTCCAGACCATCGCAGAGTCCTTCGCGATGATCGCCTAGCCCCGCCTCCTGCTCCACGGGGTGTCAAGTTGTCTCTGGGGGCTACATACATATTTACAATACCTCCCCCCGCCTCAAGTTCCTCTGAAAACTGCAGGCAAGCAACCGATCCAGTGGGATCAGGTCCAGTGAGGGAACTGCCATCGAGGCTAACGTAGGATCGGCGCCCGTCCGGGTGGAGCTCGACAAGCTAGAGGGCACCAGGATCGAGTCCGATGTCAACCCCGAACTGGTCAAGTTCGACGTCGACGTCAAGATGGACGAGGAGAACAGGACGAACGACGAACTCGTCATCAGCTTCCTCCTGACCATCAGCACAAAGCCGAGCCTCGTCAAGTTCGTGGCGGGCGGCAGGGCCACCGTCACGGGAGGGAGGGCAGCCTTCGAGTCGGCTCTGACTGTGGACGACGAGTCGGGCGTCCCCCGGGTGCTGCACACGATCTACCAGAAGGTCTTCACCTCGGTCTATCTGATGGCTTCCCTCATAGAGGCGCCCTACCCGCCGCCGGACCTCATCCACTCGCCCAGTCAGGCGGCGATGATCGAGGATCAGATGATGGCTCAGGCGGCTCAGATGGCTAGCCAGAACGCCTGAGAGGTCTGAATGGGGATCAGGCCTTCCTGAAGGCCTCCCCTAGGATGTCCAGCCCCTTCTCCAGGAGCTCGTCGTCGATGGTGAGGGGCGGGTGGAGCCTGATGACGTTGTTGTATAGGCCGGCCTTCAGCGTGAGCAGCCCGGCGCCCAGCGCCTCCTTCATCACCCTGGAGGAGGCCTCCGGGTAGGGCTCCTTCGTCTCCCTGTCCTTGACTATCTCCATGGCGAGCATGGGGCCCTTCCCCCTCACCTCGCCTATGACCTCGTACTCTTCGTAGAACTCGTCCAGCCTCTTCTTGAGCTTCTTTCCCAGCTCGGCGGATCTCTGCACTATCTTCTCCCGCTCTATGAGCTCCAGCACCTTGAGGGCCGTCGCGCAGGCTATCGGGTTCCCCCCGTAGGTGCCTCCGAGACTTCCGGGGTAGACGTCCTTCATCAGCTCGTCCCGTGCGACGACGGCGCTCAGGGGGAGGCCCGAGGCTATCGCCTTCGCCATCGTCATGAGGTCGGGCTCGACCCCCCAGTGCTCTATCCCCCACATCCTGCCAGTCCTGGCGAAGCCTGTCTGGATCTCATCGATGATCAGGTTGATGCCGTGTCGCTCGCAGATGCCCTTGATCTCTTTGAAGAACTCGGGGGGCGGGGTGATGAAGCCGCCCTCTCCCTGGATGGGCTCGGCTATGATGGCCCCGACCTGGTCCGGCGGCACCTGGGTCTTCAGTATGCTCTTCTCAATGTGGTGGGCGCAGTGGAGGCCGCAGCCCGGGTGCTCCAGGTGGAAGGGGCAGCGGTAGCAGTAGGCGAAGGGAGTCATATAAACGCCGGGGACGAAGGGGCCGAAGCCCACCTTGTAGGGGTCCCACTTGCCCGTGAGGGTCATCGCCATGTAGGTACGGCCGTGAAAGCTGTTCTCGAAGCTGATGATTCCTGGCCGCCCTGTCGCCTGGCGGACGATCTTGACGGCGTTCTCCACCGCCTCCGAGCCGCTGTTGAGCAGGATCGCCCTCTTCTTGAAGTCGCCCGGCGTGACCTCTATGAGCCTCTTCGCGAGGCTGAGGTAGGGCTCGTAATTGACGACGTGGATGCAGCTGTGGATCAGCTTGGCCGCCTGGCCGCTGATGGTCTGGACTATCTCCTCGATGCAGTGGCCCAGGCTGACGACGGCTATGCCTGAGGTGAAGTCGATGTAGGTGTTGCCGTCCACGTCCTTCATGACGGCCCCCTTCGACTCGACTATCGTCACGGGCTGTATGAGGTAGACTCCCGGCGGGATAAGCTCGTTGCGCCTCTTCGTGAGCTCCCTTGACTTGGGTCCCGGGGGAGGTGTGACAATGTTGGGTACCTCACTCATGTCTCATCGCCTAACCATGCGTCTAGGAGTAATAATGCTTTTTCGAATAGGCTCTCAAGGGAAATGACTGAGATTTGCTTTGGCAAATGAAGTCGACGATGAATTAACCACTCAGCCGCTCCTATCCTTGATGAAGAGATATGCAACAGCCGCGAAAGCCACCGCTAGGCCATAGAGGACGATGGGTATCCAGAGGAACTCAAGGCGGAGCAGGTTCGTCGTGGGCCTCCCGAGGCCGAAGGGGGCGGGAGCGTAGAGCCAGGCGAGGAACGCGACGTATACCCCGGTGATCAGCCATCGGACCTCCCTCCGGACCCCGAGGGCGTAGAGGTAGGTGAAGACGAACATGAAGGCGAAGCCCCCGAAGAACATGGGCCACATGTCGGGGCTGTTGAAGAAGGCGGTGTTGTAGAGGGCGACGATGAAAGCGTGCACAGCGACGTAGCTCTCCAGGACGACTATCCACCTCCTGTCCAGGTGGACGTAGGTGTAGGCTAGGGAGGCCTGGGTGAGAAGGAGGAACATGTATAGGAAGCCGCTGAGGAGCTGGGGGTCCACGGCCATGGGGTGGAACCAGAAGGTGTAGACGAGGGCCCAGGCGACGACGTACATGTGGTTGTGCCTGAAGAAGGCAGTGACCGCGGCCGTGAAGGGCCTCCCTACCCTCTTCCCCAGGAGCAGCCCCCGCCTCTGATTCTCAATCACCAGGGTCACCGAGAGCATGATGATGACCGAGTACTGGCTCGTCCAGATGGGGACATCCTGGGCGAGGCCGTCGAACCAGAGCTGGGTCTGAACCAGGTGGAGGACGATGAAGACTGCGTTGATCGATAAGGCGGCGATGTTATACCTGTTGAGAGTTCTGGTGGGGGGGACGCCCCTGCCGACGAGGTTCCTCTGAGCCCAGTGGATGGCTGCCCAGAGGGAGAACTGGTGGGCGAGGTAGAGCACCCAGACGACGAACATGGTCGTGAAGTCCCTCGCCGGCAGCTTCCAGTAGTACCAGGAAGCCCCCTGATCCGGGAGGAGGGTGTCCAGGAAGGGCTGGAGCCTGGGCCCTGCGAGCCATATCAGCGCGGTGAAGCAGGCAGAGAAAACGAGGCCGCCTATCCAGGCCTTGTACGCTGATATCGAGCTTAATTTCAGCTGTGCGTCGGAGCCGGATTCATTCACTTTGATCGACCTCAGGAACAGCGGGAGGAGAGGCCTCCCATACAAAATATACGCTCGGAACGGGCCCATATGAGAGTTATCCAAGGCGCTCAAACAGGCGGGCTCGATACCAAGCTTGTCCGCCTCTTGGGCTCCCTGACGAACAGCAGTATTATCGGGATCGAGATGGCCTCCAGTATGCTCCCCGTGAGCAGGAGCAGGCTGGGATTCTTGTCGTAGAGCCAGCCTCCCAGGTAGGGCGCTGGCAGCCCTATTATTCCCGAGGCGGTGCCCATCAACCCCATGATCTTCGCCCTATCCTTGGACGGCACGATGTCGGCGATCAACGCCTGCCAGGCTGGGCCCCCCATATAGCCTCCGCCTCTGAGCCTGCCTCCCCCGAGGCCCCCGGCTACGCCTATGACGCCGTAGGCCACCAGGAGCTGGCCGTAGTCGTGGAACAGGTAGAGGCTCAGGCTGTCGAAGGGCCCAAGGCCTCTCGCCAGCAGGATGGGGAGCACCCTGCTGTATCGGTCGGCGATCATGCCGCTGATGAGGTAGAGGGGCACCGAGATGCCCATGGCGAGGCTCTGGAGCAGCCCGTACTGCGTCTTGGATAGGCCGGCTACGTTCACAGCGTAGGGCGTGAGGAAGGTCCAGGTCATGCGCATCGCGAAGCCGCCTATGACGGCCACCCCCAGCATGGCGTATATGGTGCGGGGCTGGCTCCTGAAGGTCCTCCAGAGGTCCCTAGTCATCAGGGGGGACTCGGCCCTGATTGTCTCGGAGTCTTCCAGGGTCTCTTTGATGACCACGGCTCTCACGGTGGTCACTATCATCATGGCCCCTGTGAACATGAGCAAGCCGTTCCTCACGGCGGGTCCGAGGCCAAACATGTCGAAGTAGTAGCCGCTCACGACAGGCATGAACACCTGGGGCACGTTGGTGAACATCCTGTACACGCCGAAGGCCGTGGCCCTTCTGTCCTCCGGCAGCGACTCCGAGATGATGGCGTTGAACGCGGGGCCGTAGAGGCTGGACATGGAGTTCAGTATGAGCCCCGGGACCACCATCTGCCAGGATCTAGCGAAGAACAGCAACAGCGGTGCTATTGTCCTCAGCGCCGTGCCGAAGACGATGACCTTCTTCCTGCCGATCCTGTCCGCTATTATCCCTCCTGGGAGCTGGAAGAGGATCTGGCTCGTGTTCTGGATGGCGGCGAGCATCCCCACGATCAGCACAGGGGTCTTCAGCTCGTCCAGGAGGTAGAGGCTCCACCACAGCTCCCAGAGGCCGTTGAAGACCTGGTACAGCATGTTCGTGGTCCCGATGGCCAGAATGTTGCGGTTCGAGAAGACTTCCTTGAGGATCGACGCCACCAGTATCTACCTTTTAAGCCCCAGCCTTTCCAACCACTAGATTGCAGATCCGTTAAAATTGTTTCGATCGAGCTGGAAAAAGGGTTGGGGGATCAGGCGACGACCAGGGCGAGGACGGCCTTCTCGGTGTGCATCCTGTTCTCGCCCTCGTCGAAGACGACGCTCTGGGACCCCTCGATGACGCTGTCAGTCATCTCCTCGCCCCTGTAGCCCGGGAGGCAGTGCATGAAGATGGCGTCGGGCTTCGCCCAGGCCATCGTCTCGTCGTTTATCTGGTACTTGGCGAAGGCCACCTTCCTCTCCTCTATGTCCTTGTGGCCCATGCTGTGGAAGGTGTTCGCGTAGACGACGTCTGCGTCGGTCAGCGCCTCCCTGAGGTCGTCGGTGACCACCATCTCGGTGCCACCCCTCTTGGCGTGGTCCTCGGCGAAGTCGACGATCACCTTCGCTGGGGCCCAGCCCTTGGGGACGGCGACGTTGCAGTCCATCCCCATGAGGCTGCTCACGACCATCAGCGTCTGGCAGACGTTGTAGGGGTCGCCGACGTAGGTGAGCTTGTTGCCCCTGATCTTCCCCTTGTGCTCCCTGATGGTGAGGAGGTCGGCCAGCCCCTGGCAGGGGTGGGTGAGGTTGGTGAGGGCGTTAACCACCGGGTTTCTCATGTACTCGGCGTACTCCTCGACTATCTCTTGGCCGTAGGTGCGGATGACGAGGGCGTCGCAGTAGCGGTCGAGTATCCTGGCCGTGTCCTTGATGGGCTCCCCCCTGGCGAGCTGCATCGTCTGGGGCGTCGAGTAGAAGCTCTGGGCGCCGAGCTGAGCGATGCCCGCCTGGAAGCTGAAGCGGGTGCGGGTGCTGTGCTTCTCGAAGACCATGGCGATGGTCCTGCCCCTGAGGTAGTCGTGGGGCTCCTTCATCATCCTCTTCCGCTTGAACTCCTGGGCGACGTCGAGCATGTAGCTGATCTCGACGGGCTTGAAGTCCATGAGGGTGAGGAAGTCCTTCCCCCTGAACCTGTCCTTCATGCTCATCTCTGAATCGCATCTTATTGTGGCCGTCAGCGTCTTAACGTTTCCGACCGAAGCCACGAGAGGTCTGCTCCTCCCAGTGAAGCTTATTAGCGCTCGGCATCGAGTCTGGTCTGGTGAAATTGAAGGCCTTCAACGTCGAGGGCTCGTGGCCGGCTCTGGTGACGCCCTTCACGGAGGGAGACGAGGTCAACCACGCCGTCCTAGAGAGGCTAGTCGAGTTCCAGGTGGAAAACGGGAGCAACGGTGTACTCATCCTGGGCTCCACCTCCGAGGTCACCCTGCTCAACGGGGAGGAGAGGAGGGGCATCATAGAGACGACGCTGGACGCCGCGGGAGGCAGGGCGCCAGTGATGTGCGGCGTCTCGGCGTCCACCACTAGGGGGACGATAGAGAACGCCAAGCACGCCAAGGAGGCTGGTGTGGACTGTGGCCTCCTGGTCCAGCCGCCCTACATCAAGCCCACCCAGGCGGCCCTGTACGGCTACTTCAGGGACGTGGCCGAGGGGGTCGACCTGCCCCTCGTCATCTACAACAACCCGCCGAGGACGGGGGTGAACATCGAGGCCGAAACCCTGGCGAGGCTGTCCAGGCTGGAGAACATCGTGGCTCTGAAGGAGGCTGGGCCCGAGCCCTACCAGGTGCTGAGGGTGATGGAGCTGACGGGGGGGGAGTTCAACGTCCTCTGCTGCGACTGCCCCTTCTACGCCCTGGTCCTCCCAATCCTGGCGGCGGGGGGCAAGGGGACCTCCAACGTCTCCGGCTCCATCGCTCCCAGGGAGATGGCGGGGCTCTCCAAGCCCTGGGAAGACTACGGCGACGTCCTGAACGCGAGGGATCTCTACTTCAGGCTCCTACCCCTGATGAGGATGATGTACGCCGAGACCAACCCTGTTCCCCTCAAGGCCGCCCTGAACATGGTTGGGGCCGATGTGGGCCACCCGAGGAAGCCCCTGACGGAGCTGAGCAAGGATAACGTGGGGGCCCTCAGGCTGACCCTGGAGAGGCTGGGCATCCTGGACGAGGACTCCTACCAGAGGCGGTTCTTCTCCAGGAGATAGGGGTCAGCCGGGCTTCTCACAGAGGACGCCCATGACATGCCCCAGATACCTAGGGTCAGTGAAGCCCGCCCCGCGCAACCGCTCCATCACGCCCCTCCTAAGGTCGACTCTACGATACTTGGAGCCGGGCTCCCCCGTGTAGTGGAGCAGCCTCGCACCGGGGCGCATCACCTTCTCCAGCCTCGAGTAGAACTCCGATGAGTAGAGGTGGCCGGCGCGCGTCAGGCGTGGAGGATCGTGGACCACGTAGTCGAAGAAGCCCCCGGGAAGCACGTCCACTTGGTCGTAGGCATCCCCGATTATGGGGTGCGACCTCTTATCAACGAAGAGCGCCTCGGACCAGGGGTTCATGAGGGCCAGGCTGAGAACCTCATGCCTCCTCTCGATTGTGACGACAAGCTCCGCCCCCCTCTCCAAGACCACGGCGGCCGTGTATCCCAGGCCTGTGCAGGTGTCGAGGACCCTCCCGCCCCTGATTCCCATGGCTCCTATTTTCTCCCGTGCGTCCCTATCGGGGGTCGTCCCCTTCGTCCTGTGCATCCTGATACCGTCTATCTCCAGGGTGGGTGCGCCCACCGTCGGGACCAGCTTGTAGTATCGGTCACCCGAGATAGCGAGCTGGAACACGCTGGAACCGTCGACGAAGAAGGCGGCGTTCTCCCTTCCCGCGATGGTTTCCAGGTCTTCGATGAGGACCTCTTCTCCGCCTCCGAGATTGTACTTGTCGCCCACTCGCGCCACCTTCGATCTCGATAGGCCGAGGTCGAGGGAGACCTCCGACGATCCTTGGAGGATCTCCTTCGCGGCCTCAGGTGTCAGGAGCGGTGGGCGGGGTCTCTTCGGGTCCAATCTCTCTCAGTCTTAGGTGCGTGTCTAGAACTTATGTCGTTTTACAATTACTTATTGAAGCTCAGATGTGTTCACTCTGATCGTGGGGTGAGGGGCAGTGTATCGGTTTCATGGTTTGGGAAACGCAATGAAACAGCGATTACCGTCGCCCCCTCTCTGCCCCTGGGAGGCGGAGGGAAACTGTGAAAAACCACTCGCGACATGGTAGAATGGGTTTACGGGATGAAGGTGATTGTCCTCGGATGCGGGATGATAGGCTCAGTCATGGCAAGGGACTTCTCGGCCTCGGTCGACTGCGAGATAACCCTGGCCGACAGGGACCTCAAGAGGGCGGAGAAGGCTGCCTCAGTGATAAGAGGGGCGGCCTGGACCAGGATCGACTCCACCGACAAGCCCGGCCTCATTGAGAAGCTGGGGGACTTCGACCTCGTGCTGGGCGCCCTCCCCGGGGATTTCGGGTACGTGGCCCTGGAGGCAGCGGTGGAGGCTGGAGTGGACATGGTTGACGTATCCTTCACGCCGGAGAGCCCTCTTGAGCTGGACGGTGCGGCGCGTGATACCGGGATCACGGTAATCCCCGACTGCGGGGTCGCCCCCGGCCTCTCCAACATGCTCGTGGGCTACGCCTGCTCCAGGCTCAAGAGGGTGCGGGACATCCACATAATGGTGGGGGGGATACCGGAGACACCGGTGCCGCCCCTGGGGTACACGGTGACCTGGTCCGCGGAGGGACTCATCGACGAGTACGTAAGGCCCGCGAGCATCGTCGAGGGGGGGAGGGTCGTTGAGGTGCCAGCCCTCAGCGGCATGGAGGAGATAGATTTCCCCGGCGTCGGGAGGCTGGAGGCCTTCTACACAGACGGGCTCCGCACCCTCGTCGGCTCCTTCCCCGGCGTCGAGAACATGTGGGAGAAGACGCTGAGGTACCCGGGCCACATCGAGAGCATCAGGCTCCTCCGCGCCCTTGGCTTCTTCGACGACGAGCCCGTTAGGGTCGGGGACTCCCCTGTCTCGCCGCGCCTCGTGACGGCGAGGCTGCTGGAGAGGACGCTGAGGATGCCCGATGTGGGGGACCTCCTCGCCATGGTCATCGAGGTGAGGGGGGAGGGCGGTGGCTACAGGTTCCACATCCTCGACCGCTACGACCGGGAGACGGGGGTTTCGGCGATGGCGAGGACCACGGGCTACACGGCCTCGATTGTGGCCGGGATGCTCGCCCGGGGGGAGATCCAGGGGAAGGGGGTCCTGCCGGCGGAGAGGCTGGGCATGGAACAGGCCGTGGCCGAGGGAGTCTTGGCCCGGCTGAGGGAAAGGGGCGTCGTGGTCACCGAGACCCCCCTCTGACGCTGTCTCCACTGCGGAGAGGCTCGGCCATCTTACGTTTTTATAAGTACCTGAAGCCTTTTGGATGAGATATGACCGGCGGGGGAGTAGTCTGCATCGTCCACGGGGAGGACGCCGACGGCCTGACCTGCGCCGCCCTGCTCCGGCGGCTCTTCGACGCCACGCCCGTCCTCACGACCTACGACGACCTCCTGTCGGCACTGGAGGGAGTCTCTCCCCCCGTCGAGGAGCTGTACATCTGCGACCTGAACATCAGAGAGTCCCTGCTCCCCGAGATCGCCAGGATACGCGACTTCGCCCGGGTGGCTGTCATCGACCACCACCAGATGGAGGAGGGCGTGCTTGAGGGCCTAATCGGGGCCGGCGTGGAGGTCGTACACGACACGAGGGACAGCGCCAGCGTCCTCCTGTTCGACCACTTCAGGGAGAGGCTGGGCAGGGAGGCGGGGCGGCTGGCGGCCTACACGGCCTGGTCCGACCAGTTCGAGGACGGCCCCATCGCCACCGAGCTACTCTGGGACTACGACAGGCAGCTTGTCCAGCACGAGGCGATGATAATCACCCACGCCATCACGAGAATGCAGAACGAGGGCTTCTGGATGAGGATAGTCGAGGGCCTCAGCAGGCTCGATTTCCCCCACGAGATCCCAGGCGTCGTCGAGGCCTCCCTAGCCCACGTGAAGGAGATGGTGGAGATCATCAAGGCACTGCCGGGGGAGGCGGTGAGGCGGGAGAAGTTGGCCTACGTTCGGGCGTCCGACGAGAAGCCCATCGGGACGATAGCCAACCTCCTCCTGGACTCCCTGGGTGTGGAGGTCGGTCTCTGCTACAAGGTGAAGAAGGGGAGGGCGAACATCTCGATGCGGAGCAGGAGGGGGCTCACCTTCCACCTGGGGGAGATCACGAGGCGCCTCGCAGCGGAGCAAGGGGGCTTCGGAGGGGGGCACAAGAGGGCGAGCGGAGCCAGCATCCCCGAGGAGGGGGTTGAGGGCTTCATCAGACACGCGGAGCTAAGGGTACAACGGCGGAAACTGGCGCAGGCCAAGGGCATCTCACTTCTCTGTCTCTACCCGATGGAGGGTCCCTTGGTATGGGGGAGCCGTCATTTGACGGTAAAACACTTATTCCGATGACCGTGGAATAGGCTAACAGGATGAACATAGGTTCATGCGGAATAGACTGCGGCAA
>SMTZ1_10001498_pt1 | contig 25668 bp, 22 predicted proteins | sample DeeMarSWOR136_30_FD_25667 | JGI IMG/M metagenome (IMG submission 25667)
TCTTCTCAGATTTCTTGATATCTGGTATTTTAAAAAAAGTTGAAGTAAAATATGTTAAAATTTGAGTTTATCAACAATTAATTTCGAAGTACCAGAGAACACTATCTTAAAAAATAGACATGCCATATACCTTGAGGGTAATAGTAACATCATCCAGAAAAACAATATCACAAAAAGCGCGTTTGGAATAGAACTCTGGGGTAATAGCAACACGATTTTGAAAAACACCATCTCAAACAATAGTTATGGTATATATCTCGTTGGTAGGTTCAATACAATCAAGAGCAACGCAATCATAAATAACAGTGATGGCATATTTCTTGATTATGCTTTTTTTAGTATTATAGGTAAAAACAATTTCATTGGTAATGAAAGAGATACTTATTTTACGAATTCATTTATAAATCGATGGACACAAAATTATTGGAATGAATCTAGGTTGTTACCAAAACCAATTTTAGGAGACTTGGCAATTCAATATAAAATAGATCCTCCTGATTATCATTATTATCCTATGTTACATTTCGATTGGCGTCCTGCAAGAAAAACATATGACATATAGACTTTAACAAACGATTTCCAATATAAGAGAGACTGCTATCGTTGTTTAGATTGATATAGACAATTTGTAATTGTTGAAATCAACCATTAAGAGTTTGTTTATCAGTTACATTTATATCAAAATATTATATAACAATCTATTAATTTTAAGGGAAGAAAAGACATGAAGAAAATATTAGGTATATCTGTAATGATACTATTGATTACAACTGCTTTACCTGTAGTAAGTTCTGCAGATAAAAATAATAGTAGCCAGATATCTAATAAAATCTCTGTTGATGATGAATGTGGATGTAACAAATTTTATGAAACTGATGACAAAAATGGAGAAATTTTCGTTTTTAACCATCCTGTAATGACTGAACTTCCTGAACCGTTGGATCCAAAAGATGCTTCTCCTAAACCAACAATCATCGATACACCTGAATATTTCAATTGGATGGATTACAACGGGGAAGATTGGACTACCCCTGCAAAAAATCAAGGTGCTTGTGGTAGTTGTTGGGATTTCGCTGCTCTCGGTGCACTTGAAAGTGTTATAAATATCAGGGAGGAATGTGCAGGATTAAATCCTGATCTATCTGAGCAGTATGTGCTTTCCTGTCTGTCAGATGCTGGAAGCTGCAACGGTGGTTCGACTTACAGGGCTTATTCATACATAATGAGTAATGAATCTTGGGGGAATAACTGTAATGGTGTTATTCCTGAATCATGTATGCCTTATCAAGCAAATGATACTATTCCTTGTGAGGATAAATGCCCCGACTGGGAAGAATTGCTTGTTCCAATTTTAGATTATGGATTCTGGTATCCTAATGGAAGCCCTGAAGACATCGAAGCAATTAAAACCCAGATAATACAGCTAGGGCCTGTTGCCACCTGTATGCATAGTACAGAGGATTTTAAGAAATGGGGGCGGACACATCATAATCCCGATGATTATTATCCCTATCCAGGACCAGACGATCAACATAATCATGTTGTTGTCATTGTTGGATGGAAAGATGATCCAACTATTCCAAATGGTGGCTATTGGATTTGTAAAAACAGCTGGGGAACACTCTGGGGCTATGAAGGATTCTTCAACATAGAGTATGGTAGCTTAAACATTGACAGCTGTAGGATAATCTGGGTTGACTATGATCCTGAAAGCTTTGACTTTCCTCCATCGGTAGAAATTGTAAATCCCAAAAAGGGCTATTTCCATTTTTTGGGTATACCATATATGCCTACACTGTTAAATGTTGTTACTGAGGCTAAGTTGTTAGGAGGCTATAGACGGCTTCCTATTCAGGTCGCTGCGGCTGATGATACTAGTGAGATGGGGGAATTAATGGTAACGCTTTATATAAATAATAAAGACAAAGGATATGGTACTTGGAATCCAGAAACAAGGTATTACGAATGGAGGGTGACGGGCTGGGCGCTTGGAATTTATAGGCTGATGGTAATAGCAAAAGATGAGCATGGTGTGCCAAGCGAGTGTTCAACACTTGATGTCTGGAATTTCTGTTTTTTACCATAAATGAATAAATAAATTCGACTAATGAGCTTTTGTAAATTAGATAGGATTTATTGTAGAAAGCTTTGGTTAATTGTAACCTTTATATATCCTTTATCAGATGTTATTATTGGAGGAGGTAAAATAAGAATGGTATTTCAGGGTAACCTGTTAAGTAAAACATCGGTTATAGGAATCCTAATATTGTTAGTCGGAATGAGTGTTGTCCCAAGTATTAGTGGGAATATTTCAGAATCTAATATTATATCAAATGAATGTAGAAGAATTAATAAAATGATATTTAACGGTCGGCCATGAATATCTTCCAAAAGCTCAGTCTTTTATTCCAACATTAAATGTTTTAACAAGAGTTAAATTAATTACACATAAAGAGCAATTAGCTACAGGTAACATAACCGTGTCTATTAGAAGCGATTTAGAAAGAGATGATCTTACCTTCATATCAATCCCAAGTGAGTCATTTCCTTCTTTTTATGAGTGGATTGAGTTTGATTTTCCAGACATTTATGTAATACCTCAACAGACCTATTTTATTGTATGGACTCCTAATCAAGAGCTAGGTTCTGTAATATTTTGGGGTTATCATGGACCTGATGATCCTTATCCTAAAGGAGAGATGTGGCATTATAGCCAGTATTGGGAAACTTTTTGGCCAGGTAGTGATTTTTCTTTCCAGACCTATGGATATATGAATAATCCTCCAAATACGCCAAGAATTATTGGTCCAACAAGGTTTAAGGAAGGAGAAGGAGGGGAGTATCAATACAAATTCTATTCTAATGATTCTGATGGTGATGATATTTGTTACTTAATTAATTGGAGTGATGGAACTCAAGTGTGGACTGACTTTTATGCGTCAGGTGAAGAAATAACAATAAATGTAACTATACCTCTGGAAAAGGGGACTTACAAAATATTTAAGATAAGAGCTAAAGACATCTTCGGTGAAGAAAGCGATTGGGCGGTATTAGAAATAACTGTACCAAGAAACAGAGCACCCATTTACTCTTTGTTCCAATTATTCCTTGATAGATTCCCATTGTTGGAGGTGTTTTTACGAGCAATGAACCTGTTAAGATAGTTTTGATCTTGGGGATCATCTTTTTATTTATCTGTACGAGTATTACACCTTCAATTGCAGTAGATACTATAAAACCATCTTCTATGCCTACTTCTAAAGGTAAAACATTGTATGTTGGTGGAACAGGAGAAGGAAACTATACCATGATACAGGATGCAATAGACAATGCGAGTGATGATGATACTATTTTCGTTTATGATGAAGGTTCACCTTATTATGAGAATGTAAAAATTGATAAGTCCATAACTCTCATTGGTGAAGATAGAAATACAACTGTTATTGATGGTGGTGGAAGTAGGAATGTCATTCTAATTAATGTTGATCGGGTGACTATTTTTGGATTTACACTACGAAATGGAGAGTGGGGTATCTGTATTTGGTTTTCAAATTGCAATATTTTATCCTCAAACAAAATCTATGAAAATGTATATTCAGGTATCCATGCTAAAAAGAGTTCTTATAACAAAATCATTAATAACAGTATTTATCTAAATACGCGAGGTATATGGTTCGAATTTGGTGAGGAGGCCGAATACAACCTTATATCTAATAATATTATCTCCAACAACCAATATGGTATTGAATACATAGGAACCTATAGCGAGATTAGCAAAAACAAAATAACTAATAATACAAAGGTAGGTATCTTTTTGTTTTCCCCTGGATGGTTACCATGTAAATATAACATTATTACTCGGAATAATATTTCTAATAATAAGTATGGGATAGAAATTTATTCTTATTGTAAAAACAACTTTGTTTATCACAACAAATTCATAAACAATTTTATGAATGCCAAGGCTAACGAATCCTATTACAATAAATGGGATAATGGAAAATCAGGTAATTATTGGTATAATTATACTGGAAAGGATAAAGATGGGGACGGTATAGGTGATACTCCTTATATTATCTGTACAAACAATATAGACAACTTTCCCTTAATGGAGCCTTATGGTGGTTTTGATCCAGATGCACCTGATGCACCAGAAATTAATGGTCCATCTAGAGGGAAACCTGGTACCAAATATGATTATACTTTTAGTACAATAGACCCTAATAATGATGATGTCTATTACTATATTAGCTGGGGAGATACTACATATGAAGAATGGATTGGCCCGTATGGTTCTGGTGAAGAAGTAACAATTAACCATACCTGGAAAGAGTTAAGTACCTACATTATCACTGCTCAGGCCAAGGATATTAATGGTTTAGTTGGCCCAGAAGAATGTAAACTAGTAACTATACCAAGGAGCAGTACAACATACAAACCATTGACCATATGGTTGATTGAAAGATTCCCATTATTAGAGGTGTTTTTACGAGCAATAAACCTTCTAAGATAGGATTAGTCTTTGGAATTATTGCTTTATTTATAGGAATTGCCTTATCCTCAGATGTTTCAGCAGTTGACAATAATATATATGATGATGTTAACGATGATGTTGAAATTATAATATCTGCAGGTCGCTATGGTTTAGACATAGGTACTCATCTAAAAGTAGAGATAATAAATAATAAAGACGAAAATATTACTGTATTTTACAATATCTCATCAAATTTTCTTTTCACCAATTTCAGAGATGGAACTATCAATATTAACTGTACATATGAAGGGATAGGAAATTATACCTTTTATGCACTTAAATACTTTTTAGGATTTGGAATAGACCTACTCACAATAACTGTTGAATGTGAAAACAATTCAGTAACAAGAAATGGAATTTGGATTGGTGTAAGGTTTTGTATTTTATTTAAACGGGAAGATTAGATAGAATGAAAAAAAATAATGGGGGAGGCGGCGGAGGTGTTAAACACCGCTTTTAAAAAACTATGTTGAAATTACTTGCAATCCCATCTCTCCGCCTGAATGTTTGAATGTATATAACAATATAATAACATTTCGGAAAAAATTTTAAAAAAATTTCTCCATATAACTAAGGAGAAATAACAAAAATTAACGAGAATTAAAAATTCATAATTTTTGAAAAAAAATGATATTGGTTATATCATTTTCTTGTATGCTTCTGCGTCAAGTAAGCTATTAAATTCTGATTTGTCCTTAACTTCTATTTCGACAAGCCATCCTTCGTCATAAGGACTTTCATTAATGGTTTCTGGCGCATCTTCAAGCTTTTTGTTTACATTTGCAACTTTTCCAGATATTGGTGAATAGATCTCAGAAACAGATTTAACTGATTCAACAACACAAAGTTCTTCACCCTTTTTAATTTCCTTACCTATCTGGGGAAGTTCAACAAAAACAATATCTGTCAGCTCAGATTGTGCATGATCTGTTATTCCAACCATTGCAGTATCATCGGTTAATTTTAACCATTCATGTGAATCAGTATATTTCAAATTTTTTCTTACCTCATCTCCCATAATAATCAAATCCTGATATTTGAAAAGGAATTAAAATATTTTCTAATTATGCTGAGCCCAATCCTTTGGTACAAAAGGTGGCTTAATAACCTTGGCTTTAACAGGTTTATCTCTAATAATGATGTCTAGAATGCTTTCTTTTTCCCTAAAATCATGATGAACATAACCCATAGCAATACCAATATTAAGACATGGTGATAATGTTCCACTTGTTACAATTCCTACTTTCTTTTCTTCTTTTTTAATTTCAAACCCATGTCTTGGAATTCCTTTATCAATGCATTTTAAACACGTAAGTCGTTCATAATCTCCTTTTTCTTTTTGTTTTAAAAGAGCTTTTTTGCCAATGAAATCATGATCCCAATTAATGGTCCATGACATAGTAGCTTCAAGAGGGGTTCTTCCACCTTTGAATTCATTTCCAGCTAAGATAAAGTATTTTTCCATCCTTAAAGTATCTCTAGCTCCTAGACCAATTGTTTTAATTCCAAACTCTTTTCCAGCTTCTAAAATTTTACGAAAAACATTTTCAGCTAAACTTGTTGGTGTAATCTGCAATTCAAAACCGAGTTCACCTGTATATCCTGTATGTGAAATGATACAGTTGATATCTGCAATGTCAATATATTGACATCCAAAAAATCCAACTGTTTTTAGATCTACATCTGTTAATTTTTGAAGTGTATCTCTTGATTTTGGGCCTTGAATTGCTAAAATAACATAATCCTTTGAAACATTTTCAGCTGTTGCACAAATACTGTATTCTTCTGCTTTTTCATTTAGCCATTTAGCAACAGTTTCAGCCATTCCTGCATTTGGAATTATCATGTATTTATTCCCAAGATGCATAAAAATAGTATCATCAATTACAGTTCCATCCTCTCTAAGAATAGCGGTGTACTGACTCATTTTATCTCCAATTCTTGAGGCATCTTCGACTGTTGTAAGACTGATAAGCTTTTCAGCATCCTTGCCAGCAATCCATACATTGCTCATATGGGAAACATCAAAAAGACCGACTGTTCTTCTTACTGTGAGATGTTCATCTTTTACTGATGTATATTGAATAGGCATTTCAAAGCCAGCAAATTCAGTAAAACGTGCTCCTAGTTCTTTTTGAAGTTTATATAAAGGTGATTTTAACGCCATAGATATCGACCAGGTGAATATAATAACTATAGTTTAAGGATTTCGACAAAACATTTATCATACCCGCTATATACCATTCGATAATGAAGCCTATAGAAATTCCAGGCGTTTTCAAAGAAAAAAATAGGATTTTTACAAAAAACCCAAAATCTTGTAGAGGATTAAAAGTCTATAATGAGAAATTGGTTAAACATAAAGAAAATGAATTTAGATCCTGGAATCCTTATAGAAGCAAACTTGCAGCAGCAATATTAAATGGTCTTTCAATCAAAATTAAACCTAATTCAAATGTTTTATATCTTGGAGCAGCAACAGGAACGACCGTTAGTCATATATCTGATATTTTGAAAGAAGGTTTTGTTTATTCAGTTGAAAGTTCACCTATTGCAGTTAAAAAATTAATCCAAGTTAGTAAAAAAAGAAAGAATATTATGCCTATTTTAGAGGATGCAAATCATCCAGATCGTTATAGTTCGATTGTTCCTATTGTTGATATTATTTATCAGGATATATCTCAAAGAAATCAAGCAGAAATTTTTATTGAAAATATTAAGAGATACCTTAAGAAAAATGGTTTTGGAATTTTGATGGTCAAAGCAAGAAGTATAGATGTTTCTTTGGAACCAAAGAAAGCATTTAATATAGTTAGTACAAAACTTGAAAGCAATAATTTCAAACTCCTAGATAACATCAATTTAAAACCTTATGAAAAGGATCATGCTGCAATTATTATTTCATTATGATTTAATCGAAATAATATTTAGAAAATACCATATTATGAGCCTTAAATATGAAAGAAAAACCCAGAGCTAATATAATTGTCGGACTTACAAAATTTTTTCTACCATTTGTTATTGGAGGATTAGGAATACTTTCGTTGTATTTATTAGTTGATGAGGAAAGTGTAGGTAAACTTTTTTTTCTGATGTTTGCATATTTTTTTCCTCCATTGGGCAAGGAATCTATATTTCCTATTGGAGTTGCTGGTGGAGAAGTAACTGTTCCATTTATTAATAAAATTATTGTTGTTCAAGCTATAAATCCTCTAATTATGGCTCTTACAATTGCATTTGTTGATATTGTTGTTGCTTTATTTTTATTATGGAATTATGATCTTGCCAAAAAGATACCATTAATCGGAAAATTTATGATAAAGGTTGAGAAAATTGGTAGAAGCTCTTCAGATTTATACGCATGGGTAAAACCTCTTCGATTTATTGGTATTATTCTTTTTGTTATGGTTCCATTTCAGGGTTCTGGAGGTCTTGTTGCATCTATTCTTGGAAGGTTAATTGGTATGAAACCATTGAATACTTTTTTTGCAATAATAATAGGAGCTATAACAGGAACAATACTCATTGCGTATTTTGCTGATGCGATACGGTCTGTCCTTGTTCAAAATTTTTTAATAGGATTGCTTATCATAATAATAATCGTAGTTATTGGGATAATGGTTCTTATATACAAAAAAAATAAGAATAATTTTCTTAAAATCCGTTAAACTCTATTTCTGATAAGAATTGTACAATAATATCTTTATAAGGATAATCAGAAGAATATTAATATAATAATATACTTCAAATGAAATCTATAACATAAATAATGTGGGAGGCTATACTGCCAGATGTCTAATAGACTGATTGGTTATATTATTCTATCAAATATTCTACTATCTGTATTAATTCCAGTTAGTCTGTCTGCAGATGAAGCACCTTGGTGGAATGACAATTGGTCATTTAGGGAGAAAATAAACATTCCTATAGATACAAGCGATGAATATGCTCGATATCAACCAATAGATATCCATTTGGATTTCAATAATACATGTTGGGCAAAAAATGAAGATGAACATTCAATAAGAGTTATCTTTACCGATGGAGTAAGATCCATTGAACTTGATTCTCAGATATACGATTTAAAATATGAAAACAGTGAAAATCTTGACTCATGCAATCTTGTTTTCCTTATCCCAGAGCAGGCCAACGGAGACGAGGAATATTATGTCTATTATGACGACGAAATAAAATTGGGACCTAATTATCAAAAACGTGTTGAAATTACCGAATCCTATTATCAATATGAGCCTATTCAGGGCATAGGATTTGAATCTTCATTTTTTAAAATTACACAGGGAGATGAAATCATTTATGCAGTTAATAAAGAGGGAACAGCTCTTGGTGAAAAGGTATCACAGCAGGTCACAAAATTAAAGAAAGGTGCAAAAGATATTTTGCCATATAATAGCGATCAAATTGTATCATTTGCTTTTTTTTATTGGTGGCTCAATGATGGGGACTGGACAGGTATAAGTTCAGCAGAGCGATTTATTTCAAAACAATTATTTGTAGACGGAAATCTTATGGTTAAATTTGGTATAGAAAGTGAATCTGATAATGGACTTCTTAGGTCATCTGTAATCTATAAATACTATTATTGTCCAACTGAGGATAAAAGATTATACACTCATGTAAGACATGAGGTTATTGATTATCCTCTTCCACGGGGTGAAGAAATCGATGTAGCCTATGTTATTTTTTCCTGTGGTGGAATTAAAAGTAGTACAATCAAGGAGTTAAACTTCGGTGATATCCCTCCCAATTTACATTTTTATAGTGATGAAGAAAGGATAAAGTCACATAAATTTGATCAATATCCTGATTATAGTAATTGGCAATCAATAATCCATAAATCAGACGATTACGATCTCGGAAGTTCCCCTTGGGTATCTGTAGATAATGGTGAAACTGGTAAGGCACATGGGATCATTTTTGATTCTAATGACATTATAAAATATGGGCCTGATGAACGTGACGGAATAGAACTGCAACTATTTGAGGCAAAAAATATTCAGTACCCTGGATTAGTTGGGCGTTTTGCACATCTATACATTATGAGAAATGCATATGAAGAAGGTGCACAAAAAGATGAACTTATACCTGAAAATTATGCTGTTGAGTTTAATGCCGAATATTTCACAACTAATAACGGAGGTTATCCTAAAGTAGAAAAAGAAGCAAGCATCTATCAAAAGCTTATTAGCTACCAACCTGAGGGTAATAATGTAATAGATGAAGAAGAGAAAGGAGAAAGATATACCTTAACTGTATATCAACATCTACTGCGATCTTTGTTGATAAAATTTAGAATTTCCAGTTTACTTTTCAAAGAACCAAGAATTACTGCTGAATTAGTACATCAGACAGATACAATTGGATATGGAAAAACCTATAGATTTCCATTTACTGAAGAGGCTAAAATTGATTGGAAAAATATCTCACTTTTCCGTAGAATAATTTTTACCAATCTTCCTGAAGGAAAATATGTAGTTAAGATATGGCTGGAGAATGCAATTCTTTCCAATAAAAAAGAATTCATAGGATATAAGATCGTAGATTTAAAGAAGGATACTAAAGTTCGAATATTTTGTGGACATCAAGGCAAAATCAACATTTTTGTAAAAGACCAAAATGGAAATGGAATTGAAAATGTACAGTTTAATCTCATAGATGATGGTATCATCATTGAAAAAGCTGAAAGTGATTTTAATGGAAGGGCGATGCTAAAAGCCCCCTGTGGTCTGGGTAGACGATACACATTGAATACGACTTATAAAGGATTCTTTATTGATCAACAAAATATACGGTTAGGAAGAATAAGAAAATTTATCCCAAAGAGGGTATCTTTAAACTTTGATACGCACGATTTAAAGATTAGTATCATTTATTCAAAGGGAAATTCTCCAGGATTTAATGTGGATCTTAGTCTTACCAGTAATAAAATGCAGACCCCTATTGAAATAAAAGCTAATACTACATCAGAAGGAACATATAACTTCAAAGCCCTATATCCAGCAGATTATATACTAAAAATTAACTACAACCTATTTGAAATTAAGGAAAAGATAAATGTTCCTGATATATCTTCATTTGACATTAAGCTGTATGATTTAACAGCCTTTATTAAAGATGATTGGAATCTACCACCAGAAGCACCCATAGATGTTACTCTTACAAGCAAGGATTTTGAAAAAACAGTTATGTTAGCTGGAGAGAAAATATCTTCTGAAGAGTATCTTTTTTCAGATATTTATCCTGGAAACTATACTATAAAAGTTGGCTATAAGTCATATAAAAGAGAAGAATCTATTAGAATTCTTGGTAACGAGCATGGGGAAATATCAATTGTTTTTTCTGCATTGTTTAATGTTACAACCAAAGTCCTAGATGCACGTGGAGATCCGATGAGAGATGCAAATGTCTTATTTATCAGAGGAGAAAAGGAAATTGGGGGAATATCTGATGATAATGGAGATGTAATATTTTCTATTCCACCTGGTACCTATGTTTGTGAAATATATACCAACGAAAAATTAATTGCCGAAAGAAAAGTCGATGTTCTGTATGATAAGTCTTACTCTGTTGTTACCACAAGCGAACCCATTGTTCCATTTATTGTAATTGCTTTAGCAATAATTCTTCTAGCATTTTGCACATTTTTTGCATATAAAAAGAAAAATATTCTATTTTTCTTAAAAATATTAGCTATTGTTCTTGTAATTATTGCAATTGTTTCTCCATGGTGGATGATACAGGGCTCATCTTCAAATCATAACTTCGAAACCAATACAAAACTATATATGATGCCAACAGAGATGATTACCATAACATCAAATGATAACGTTATTTCTGGAGAAATAACATCATTGGATGAAACATATACATCTATTGTCGATATCCTACCTATTATTATTTTTTTAGGTATTGGATGTATACTTGCACCAACAATATTTAATCGTTATATTAAAAGGAAACTTTCGTTTATATTATTCTTGCTAGCATTAATTTTCTTTATTGGTTCAATTGTTCTTTTTTCCTATGCAATGTCTGAGATGGCAAATGCAACAGTCGGAAGTTTTTATGGCAGTGGTAATTTAGATATTAGTATACCCGGGGAGAAAACCTATGAAATAATGTCATGCAGTTGGGGCCCTAGTCTCAGTTTTTATCTATTATTAATTTCAATTGTAATTCTAATAATCTTTTTTTGGTTAAATATTAAAAACAGAAATTTTTAATTACCTAAATAAGAAGAAAAATATAAGTAGTTCTTACAAATCTATAATCATACTATTTCGGAAGAGGTATGATGGAGAGACCTAATACTATTTACATATTAATGCTACTATGGGTTGCTCTGAGTGGTATATTTGTCCTTTGGGGAATATATTCACTAGTCATAGTTATTCAAATTCCTCAGTGGACTGAACTTGGAGCTTTACAAGCACCTGTTAATTTCGGTTATCTAATATCTACAATCGTATGGTTTGTCTTTTCGTCTCTATTTATAATCTTTTCATATGCTACATTTAGAGGAGACAGCTGGGCTTGGTCAACTGGAATTATTATTTCTACAATATTTCTAGTGGTATTTGGTCTTATGCTTGGTGCATTTATGGTTAATGCTATTTTATTTCTTGATTGGTTTTCTGTAACTGGTCTTGTAACTGTGGTAATTTCATTTTTAACTGACATTGGTATTGTACTTTATCTTACAAGACCTATTACTAAACTTTACTTTGCTAAAGTTGATTCAAAAAAAATAACTGGGTAAAAACAGGTTAAACAACTATATTGAAACGTTTATTTCGCGTAGCATTTTGTTGATTATGTAATTGGGTGCCTCGGTCAGCATTCTTTTGTAATCTGATTGTGGAATAAGATCAGATTTACTTAATTTAACAGCATTTTTAATGTGTCTTTTAATCTCGTTTATATAAAGTTCTTTGATTTTATCCTTGTGTTTTGCAAATTTTCTTTTAATTTCCCACTGTTTAAAAGTTTTAATCTTGATTGTCTTATTATCAAGTTTGTTTAAGAGAGGAATAATTACACTGTCTATCATTTCTCCTTTTGCCAAATCCACTAGATCATCGGCGAGTTGATATGCAAGACCAATCTCCCTTCCATAATCTGCAAATACCTTGAGAATATCTCCAGTCATGTTTGCCTCAATTGCTCCTGCCTTACAAGAAGAGGAAAACAATACAGCAGTCTTTAAATCGATTATTTTATTGTATGCCTCAAAAATTTGAGATTTTGTAGAAATATCTTTTGAACTGAATCCGTTTTTATTAAAATCTACTTCGTCTATTTCACCACTAACAACCTTATTCCAAGATTCAATATACAGGTTAGCAACCTCTTTACCATGTCTCAGTGCAATATCAAATCCTGCAACAAGCATCTTGTGACCAGTTAAAATTGCTTTACCTATTCCCTGCTTGACATGTAAAGCATCTTTACCTCTTCGCGTTTTATCTTTATCAATTATATCATCATGTACAAGTGATGCTCCATGAGCAAGTTCAATGCTTACAGTACCTTCTAATGAGTTTTGATAAGCTTTTTCAGTTTCTTTACCACGGGTACAGGCTCTAAATGAAAGAGCTGCTAAAAGTGATCTTAATCTTTTTCCACCATTTAAAATTGAAACTATCTCTCCATCAGAGATTGTTGTTGAAATCTTTTTTTCAATGTCATATCTGGCAGCATCGAAGAATTCATCTAGATTGTTGTATTGTTTAACCATCAATAACCTCCCACGCAAAATCCGAATAACCCGAATGATGTCGTGGTATTATATTTTCCCTATTATAATTTTTGCACTTTGTAATATATATTGTTTTCGTTTTGGTTATCCAATGTCTTAATATATTTTTCGTTAACATATGTTAATCACATTTGAGATATTAAATCTTTTGCTTCGTATTTTTATATAATGATTAATGTTAACTAGACACATTATCTAGATATTTTTCTATTCATTTTTCTAGGATTTTTATAAATATAAACTATTTTTTAAAAGATTTTGCAATTATATAAATCTCAGAGCTACTTTTTCTAGAAGCAGGTGGAGAGAATTTTTTAACACTTACAAATCTATCATTTATCTGCTCTATTAATCTTGGCAATTCTTCACCTTCAAATACCTTGCATAAAAAATTACCACCTGATTTAAGAAAAGTTGAAGTAGTAACAAGAGCCTGTTCACAAAGGAATATGCTTCTAGCATGATCCACTGAATAATTACCAGAAATGTCAGGAGACATATCTGATAAAACGGCATCTGCCTTTTTTTCCTCCATTACTTTTATTAATTCTTGTAATGATGATTCTTTAACCATATCACCTTGTAAAAAAGTAATTCCTTTAATTGGTAGAATTGGTGAAAGATCGATGCCTACAACAGTTCCTTCTTCACCCACTATTTCTTTTGCAACCTGGCTCCAACCTCCAGGAGCCGCACCAAGATCTATAACTATATTGCCATATTTTAAAATTTTAAATTTCTCTTGAATCTGTTTTAATTTATAAGCAGAGCGGGATCGATAACCATCCCGCTTAGCCTCTTTATAGAAATGTTCCTTCTTTCTTTCAGAATACCATCGAGACATAAAATTAAAGAATTATATCTATGTCAAGTCTTTCAGCAAGTTCTTTGTATCTATTTCGAATAGTTACTTCGGTTACACCAGCAACATCGGCAACTTCCCTTTGGGTTCTACGTTCTCCACAAAGAATGGACGCAATATATATCGATGCGGCAGCAACGCCAGTGGGTCCACGACCACTAGTAAGTTCTTTATCAGCTGCATCTTTTAAAATTTCAATAGCCTTTGATTGAACATCACCACTAAGCTTTAATTCACTACAGAATCTTGAAATATAATCCTGAGGTGATGTAGGCATTAGTTTAAGTCCTAGTTCGCGGGCAATGAAACGATATGTTCTACCAATCTCTTTTCTGGAAACTCTAGAAGAACCAGCAATCTCATCAAGGGTTCTTGGAACATTACATTGTCTGCAAGCAGCATAAAGTGCAGCAGCAGATACACCTTCAATACTTCTACCACGAATAAGATTCTTTAAAACAGCTTTTCGATAAATCATAGCAGCAGTTTCTCTAACATTTCTAGGCAGACCCATACCAGATGCCATTCTGTCAAGTTCTGACAAGGCAAAGGCTAGGTTTCTTTCAGTTGCATCACTAATTCTAATTCTTCGTTGCCATTTTCTTAAACGATATAATTGAGCTCGATTTCTTGTTGGAATAGATTTCCCATAGGAATCTCGGTTTTTCCATCCGATCATTGTACTTAGACCTTTATCGTGAATTGTATATGTCATAGGAGCTCCAACACGAGCTCTTTTTTCGCGTTGGTCAGAATCAAAAGCACGCCATTCAGGTCCATGATCAATAAAATCTTCATCTATAACAAGTCCACAATCCTCACAAACTAATTCTGCCCTTGAATAATCCTTTGTTAAATGAGTACTACTACATTGTGGACATCTAGTTATTTCTTCTATACTAGGCTTTTCTCTTTTCTTTTTTGACGAATTCGGCATCATTTAGCGCAAACCTCCAAAAATCTTTTTTATACTTTCCGATACACTTTTAAGTGACATAAAGAACTTATATAAATAGTTTTTGGTATATGTGAATCTGTGTAAAAGAAGTTTGTTCATATGGAGAAAATGTCTGCTTTTAGGCGATTTTTTATGGGAAACTTATTTATAATGAAAGTGCAAAAAACTATTAATAATTATTTATCTCAATGGCTTTGCACATTAATTATTTATTGTGCAAACTTGCACAATATATAAGCATTTTGCACAATAATTATTTTTATTATAATCTGTTATGTAACATTTAAATATCCCAATACTGATGTTATTATTGAGGGAGGTAAATAAAGAATGACATATCAGGGTAACCTGTTAAGTAAAACTCTCATTATAGGAATCATCTTACTATTTGTTGTAATGAGTATTATTCCATCTATTGCTGTCGATATTGTAAAAATTGAAAATGTAATCGGTAAAAATTCTGGTAATGATGTTGATTGGTGGCCGATGTTTCGTCATGACCCTCAACACTCTGGGTACTCAACATCAAAAGCACCAGATACAAACAATGTTCTATGGAGTTACAAAATAGGAGAACGGGTGTCTTCTCCTGCGGTTGTTGATGGCAGGGTCTACATTGGCTCATGGGATGATTGGGTGTATTGTTTGGATGCCATTACTGGAGATTGGATCTGGTTCTATCCAACAGGGGACTCGGTGGATTCTTCTCCTGCGGTTGCTGATGGTAAGGTCTACATCGGCTCCGATGATTATAATATGTATTGTTTGGATGCCATAACTGGTGACTATATTTGGAGCTACACAATAGACGGTTATGTAGATAACTCTCCTGTTATTGCAGATGGCAAGATCTACTTCGGCTCAAATGACTACGACTCAGAGTTTGGTATTGTGTATTGTTTAGATGCTAACACTGGAGAAAATATCTGGAAGCGCAAAACAAGATATTGGGACTGGGTGACATCTTCTTGTGCGGTTGCAGACGACAAGGTATATTTCGGCACATCCCCCCCTAACGCTCAACCTGAAGCTAAGGTGTATTGTTTTGATGCCGATACTGGAGACTATATATGGAGCTACAAAACAGAAGACTGGGGGACTTCTTCTCCTGCAGTTGCTGATGGCAAGGTATACTTCGGTACATATCAACCTCTTTATCATGATGACGGTGACGTGTATTGTTTGGATGCCATTACTGGCGACGTTATATGGGGTTACTCCAATATAGGACAAGGAGCAAGTTCTTCTCCTGCAGTTGCAGACGGTAAAGTCTACATCGGCTCATTAGACAAAAATGTGTATTGTTTGGAGGCCAATACTGGCAAACATATCTGGAGATACACAACAGAATACAAGGTGTATTCTTCTCCTGCTGTTGCCGATGGCAAGGTATACATCAGCCCATATCTTGATTGGATGTATTGTTTAGATGCAAATACTGGCAAACATATCTGGAGTTACAATATAGGGCACGGGACATATTCTTCCCCAGCGGTTGCAGATGGCAAGGTTTACATCGGCTCACATGATGGTAATGTTTATGCTTTTGGTGAATTGGATCCTGATGCACCCTATGCTCCAGAAATTATTGGACCAGCAAGAGGTATGCCAGATGTTCTGTATAATTTTACATTTAAGGCTGAATCTCCAGTTGGTAATGATTTGTTTTATTGGATTGAATGGGCAGATGGTAGCAACAGTGGATGGGTTGGCCCATATGGTTCAGGTGTTGAGATAACAGAATCTCATGTATGGGATGAAAAAGGGAAATGTAGAATTCAGGCTAAAGCCAAGGATATTAATGGTTTGGTTAGCAGTTGGAGTTTTTTTAAATTTAGAATATCAAGAAATAGAGCAATTGTAAATTCATTGTTCCAATTGTTTTTTGATAGATTCCCATTGTTGGAGGTGTTTTTACGAGAAATGAATCTGTTAAGATAGGTTTGGTTATAGGAGTCGTCTTAATATTAATTGGTGTTGCTGTTCAACCAAGTGTAGCAACTGTTCAACCAGAAAATAATGATGTAGAATATTTTGATGTTATTACAGAGTTTGTTGGATTAGAAAAGAATTATACCACACAACTAACTAAAGAAGAGATAAAGAGATTAGATGAATTATTTGATTCAATTAGCAATAATCTAAATAAATCGGGTTCTTTTGAGAAGAATATCGATATATTTAAAGAAGCAATAATTGAGCTGAATAGTTTTGGTTTATTAGGTGATATTGGAATTGATGAAGCAGAAAAACTTGTGACTAATTATTATCAGAATCCTAAATTGATGAAAAATCTTAAAAGAGTATATAATATAGAAAAAGGAGCTTTAAATGAGGATAAAAATATATTTTGTTTAATCGCGGGGGAAGCAACTGGATTACTCTTTATTAGTTCGTTTGGTGAATTTTTAGCTTTATTAATGTTTGAATCTACTATTTTTGTACTTTATAATCTTGGTTTTATGCCATTTTATTTTTCTCTTTTATTGGCTTTTTGTGTATATAGTTACAATATTATGATTGGTATTTTTATTCCATTTTGTTTAGCACGTTCAATCAGTTTTTATAAGACTCTGGGAGAGATTATAACTTATGGTTTATTAGGACGTAAATATTGGGAGGGTAAAATAGTAGGAAAATTTGATACTTTGATTTATGAAGATATTGGTGTAATAGGATTTACTGGTATTAAGATTCAGATTCTGACGTATCCAAATGTATATTTTATTGGCTCAGCACTTTCTGTTCATCTTGAAGGTTCATAGATAAATAAAAAAGTGGATAAATATGCATAAGAACATCCTAACAGTTGTTGGAATAACAATCCTATTTCTGGGTGTAGCAGGTACTCCTATGACTCTAGGGTATGATGTCAGAATTAAAGATGAATCACAAGAATCTATTTTAGAAGTTCCTTTTGGTGTTGAATGGAGTTGTACTTATGGTGGTTTAGATCTTGATTCGGGAGAATCAGCTCGTCAGACAAAAGATGGTGGATACATCATGATAGGATATACTAGAAATTACGATGGTTATGGTGAGCAAGCATTGTTAATTAAAACAGATGTTATCGGTAATATTGAATGGTATAATACATATGGAGAACCTGGTGCTCTTAATATTGATGTGGCTTATTCTGTTGAGCAGACAGATGATGGTGGATATATTTTCACAGGAAATACTCTTTCATATGGTGCTATAGGTTCGGACCTTTGGCTTGTGAAAACAGATAGTACTGGTAACGAAGTATGGAATAATATTTATGGTGGTAAGGGTCGTGATCATGGCTATCAAGTTCTACAGGCTGATGATGGTGGATATGTTGCAGGAGGTTATACTGACTCATATGGTGCTGGTGGTATGGATTTTTTATTAGTTAAGACCGATAGTAATGGTGCTAAGGAATGGATTAGGACTTTTGGTGGTATTGAACGTGACCAACTAGATAGTATAGATGTAACAGATGATAGTGGATATATTCTTGGTGGTGTTACAAAATCATTCGGTATTAGTGGGGGTGATACTTTCAATACTTGGTTGATTAAGACGGATGCTAATGGTTTTGAAATATGGAATAGAACATATGGGGATATTGGGATTAATACAGTTGCAGATAATGTTAAACAGACATCTGATGGTGGTTATATTTGTAGTGGAACTAAATATCCTGTTAGGGGAGGAGCACAAGTTCTGTTGATAAAAACTAATAGTAGTGGAGATATGGAATGGAGTAAAATCTTCGGTGAACCATCTGGTCATTTAAATGGTTACGAGGTTCAGCAGACTACGGATGGTGGATATATTATTGTTGGTTATGGCTTCCCTGTTGGTCCTGATTATTCTTTTTTAATTAAAACAGATTCTAATGGTGGTAAGGAATGGGAGATAATATTTGAGGAGTATGATTTATATGATGATGTATATCTTACTTCTGTTCAGCAGACTAAGGATGGAGGATACATCGTAGGAGGAAGTAGAGATACTCAAACTTACCCTAATGAAATGCTAGATTATTGGTTGGTTAAAGTAGGACATGTTCCAGATATAGAGGTTACTAAACCAGAGAATGCAATATACCTTTTCAACAAGAATAGAGTGTCTTTCTTCTGGCCTTTGATTATTGGTCCTATTGATGTTGAGGTTGATGCATCTGATGATGAATACGAGATAGAAAAGGTAGAGTTCTATGTCGATGATGTATATCAAGCAAATGATACCTCTGAGCCTTATAGTTGGAAGTGGAATAAGCTAATGTTTTTCAGGCATAGGTTGAAGGCTGTAGTGTTTAACTCTAATGGTAATGTAGGTGTTGAGGAATTAGTTGTGTCTAAGTTCTTCTAATGCTTTTGATAACTACAATAAGTATTGTTTTATCTTATAAAATGTTAATTTGGGTGCAAAATTGAATAAGGGTGCAAAGCCTATCTCAATAGTTATGCATAATAATTATTATTCAGGTATGTCCACCCATTTATGTGACTTTTCAACACTAAAATACATAATACTTCTTATCATTTTAGGAAATTTACTTGATATATCTTCGATAATTTGCTTTAATTGATTTACGTTTTTAACAATTAGTTCTAATTCCAAATCTGCATACCCAAAAGTTTTGTCAATATATGATAAATGTGGATTTGTCTCAAGGTACTTTATGATTTGATGTATTTTATTATAGTCTTTAAGATAGATATCAACTTTAAACCATTTGTACCCTATTAATTCCCAATTTATTGTTACATGAAATCTAAGTATTACTCCCAGATCTATTAATCTCTTTATTCTCTTGGTAATTGTAATGGTACTTTTATTTAGTTTTTTGGCAATATCTATTGTTGGGATTCTGGAATCATAAGCAAGTAATTTTAATATCTGAAAATCAAAATCATCATAATCTATTATCTCCCCACCACGTCTAACAATTAGGTTTTCTCTGTCATCCTTTTCATCTATTAAAAAAGATTTTGAATAGATGTTTTCTCCAATAAATGGAGCAATTATCTGTTTAGCAAAATAATCTCTATAATTACTTAATGTTTTTTGCCAGAAAGAATGAATTTCAGAAACGTTTTTTGCCATCATAAATACACAAAGTTCAACGGCTCCTTCTGGTGAAGCAACCATTTGAGTGCGCTTAAAATTTACAAAATGATCAATAATTTCCTTTTTAATTTCTGGTGTGATATATTGATAATTAAAATAAAATCTCATACAAGTGTAACCCAATTTCAAAGTGTCAATTAATGTATTAAACCGTATGATTATCCCTTTTTCTTGAAGTTTTTTTACTCTATAATTTACTATTTCTTTATATAAACCAACTTTCTTCCCTAGTTGAGAAAATGATTGTCTTGAATTTAAATCCAGATGATAAAGTATTTTCCGATCTTTTAAGTCTATTTTTTCCAAATTGACCTCAGCAATAAAGGATATTCTTTTTTTCTATTTTACAATTATGTTCTTATATTGTGCAAAACAGCCATTAGCGCGGATTATTGTGCAAGTTTGCATAATAATTATTTTTGATAATAATCTGTTAAATAACATTTAAATATCCTGATACTGATGTTATTTATTGAGGGAGGTAAAATAAGAATGGCATATCAGGGTAACCTGTTAAGTAAAACTCGGGTTATAGGAATCATCATTCTATTTGTTGTAATGAGTTTTATTCCCTCTGTAGCCATTGATACTGTTAATATTGAAAATGCAAATGGTAAAAGTTCTGATGATGATATTGATTGGTGGCCGATGTTCCTTCATGACCTTAATCATTCTGGGTTCTCAACATCAACTGCTCCGGATACAAACAATGTTCTATGGAGTTATAAAACAGTAGCCGGGATTGAGTCTTCTCCTGCGGTTGTTGATGGCAGGGTCTACATCGGCTCAGACTCAAGGTATGAGTATGTGTATTGTTTGGATGCCGATACTGGAGACTTTATTTGGCGCTACAAAACAGATGGAGTGGGGTATTCTTCTCCTGCAATTGCAGATGGTAAGGTCTATATCGGCACATATGATGGTGTGTATTGTTTGGATGCCATTACTGGTGGCTATATCTGGAGCTATGATGAGCCATGGGCGGTGGATTCTTCTCCTGCTGTGGTAGATGGCAAGGTCTATTTCGGCGCAGACTCATCTATATTTTACGGATATGATGGTGTGTATTGTTTGGATGCCGATACTGGAGTCTTTATTTGGAGATACAAAACAAAAGACATGGTGCTTTCTTCTCCTGCTGTGGTAGATGGCAAGGTATACATCGGCTCATGTGATAATAATGTGTATTGTTTGAATGCCAATACCGGAGATTATATCTGGAGTTACAAAACGGGTCATGAAGTGCATTCTTCTCCTGCGATAACTGATGGTAAGGTCTACATCGGCTCATGGGACGATAATGTGTATTGTTTGGATGCAGTTACCGGTGGCTATATCTGGAGCTACAAAACAGGAAGCGGGGTGGGTTCTTCTCCCGCGGTTGCAGACGGCAAGGCCTACATAAGTTCATATGATGATAATTTGTATTGTTTGAATGCCAATACCGGAGCCTATATCTGGAGCTACACAACAGGAGACTCGGTGGAATCTTCTCCTGCGGTTGCAGATGGCAAGGTCTACATCGGCTCACATGATTATAATGTGTATTGTTTGAATGCCAATACCGGAGACTATATCTGGAGCTACCAAACAGTAAATAAGATATATTCTTCTCCTGCTGTTGCAGATGGCAAGGTCTACATCGGCTCCATGTATGATGGTATTGTTTATGCTTTTGGTGAATTGGATCCTGATGCACCTTCTGCTCCAAAGATTGATGGACCAACAAAAGGTGTGCCAGATGTCCTGTATAATTTTACATTTACAGCTGAATCTCCAGTTGGTAATGATTTGTTTTATTGGATTGAATGGGCTGATGGTAGTAACAGTGGATGGCTTGGCCCATTTGATTCAGGTGTTGAAATAACAGAATCTCATGTATGGGATAGAAAAGGAGTATATCCAGTTCAGGCTAAAGCCAAGGATATTAATGGTTTGGTTAGTGGCTGGGGTGTACTTCAATTTGAAATACCAAGGACCAGAGCAACCACTTACTCATTGTTCCAAATGTTCTTTGATACATTCCCATTGTTGGAGGTGTTTTTACGAGCAATGAACCTGCTAAGATAATTCTGGTCTTGGGAATCATCTTTTTGTTTATCTGTACAGGCATTACTCAATCAGCAGCTATTGATAATATAGAACAATGTTCTATGTCTATTTTAAAGGGTAAAACCTTGTATGTTGGTGGAACAGGAGAAGGCAACTATACAACGATTTATGATGCTCTTTGGGATGCAGGAGGCGGAGATACAGTATTTGTATACAATGGGACTTACTATGAAAATTTGTGTATACGTGATAAAATAAATCTTATTGGTGAAAGTAAGTATACAACAATAATTGACGGTAGTAATTCTTCAGATGTAATAGCAATGAATACAGATAATGTGAAAATTAGTGGTTTTACCATCCAAAAAAGTGATGGAGTTGGTATAGATTGTATGCATCACAGTAATCATGTCATCGAAGGTAACATTATCAGAGATAACCCGTATTATGGCATTCGTATAGATAAATCTTATAACGGACCAGCTACAAACAATATTATTGCTAATAATATCATCATGAACAATAAAGTAGGTGTTGTTATAGGTGGCTCTAGCCCCCTTTGGTCTGGTCTAATTAAAAATAATACTATTTATAATAACATCATCTCAAGTAACAATGTGGGTATTGATTTTTTTTGGGCTGAACATAATACTATTAGAAATAATAATATCACAAACAACAATGAAGGTATTATACTTGAACGTTCTGAATATAATACTATTAGAGACAATAATATCATTAAAAATTTGATTGGCTTAAATTCTTGCATTTCTATTACGAATTATATTTCAAAGAATAATTTTATTGGAAACATTAGAAATGCATATTTTAGTACTGCATGGCTAACTTTATCTGATACTTTAAAAAATCCAGATACCTGGTACTCTAACTACTGGGACAACTGGAAGGGGTATGGACAAAAAATCGTATTTGGAGGTTTAAGTCGAGGGGGACTTTTTTTAGAGATTTTACTATTATCAATATATGTTATTCTCGAATATGAAATAATATACTCGATATATGACATTAGAAATAGAATGATACCAAATACTAATGGAAGAAAATTTGTTAAAATACCATTGGTTCAATTCGACAGGTTTCCTGCTAAAGAACCATACAATATAGAGGTTGTGATATAGTTATGAGAATTAAGAATGGTCTGGTAATGGTTGTTATCCTTTTGTTTATTGGTATAGCTATTCAACCAGGTATAATTGCTGATGTTTCTTTTGAATCTGATAACTCTGAACTGGTTGAAATCATAGTTGAGATATACGAAGTGAATGGAGTGCAGGAATATACCGTGATGCTTACACAAGAGCAAGCTGAAGAATTAGAGTTACTTATAAATAATACTAAAACTGTGTTAGATGAAGCTGATGATTCAGATGAGACAGAGACTATCTTTGAGGATACAGTGTCATCATTGAATGAGCTTGGTTTACTTACTAATGGTATAAATGTTGATAAGGTGCAACGATTGGTTACAGGTGAGGAACAGAATCCAAGGATTATAAAACTTTTTGAAAGATATTATAGTAAAAATCAGAAAAGCTCAGATATTGATAGGAATTTTCTTTGTTTAATGGCAGGTGATACTAGTTATACGATATTTATTGGTCCTTTTGCTCTTTTATTTGTTTTTCTTGGGCCATTATTGTTCGTAAGGAATTTTGTATTTTTTGAATGGCTTAGGAATAATAATCCTGATTTTTGGAGTTGGTTGTCGGTAAATTTTAGTGATTTTTTCTCAAAATTGTTTTTTTTACGTATAGTTTTTTGGATCGCCTTTGGTGCAGGATTGAATTTTTTACCTTTGAAAATTGGAGCATATATGTTTTATGGTTGGTATATACCTTCTTTTGATCCATGGGACGAGTCAGAGTGGATTCCAGCAAAAGGATGGATCATTACAAATGGCTTATCTGGAAAAAAGCAATGGTCAGGTAATTTTTTTGGGGATGTGGTTGGATTTACAGGTATTAAAATCTATAGAGAGTTATTTGATTTTTTTTATCTTGGTTCTGCTCTACGAGTTAGAATAGATGAGGAGTGAATTGAGAATTAATATTATTAGGTTGTTAGAATATGCATAAGAACATCCTAACAGTTGTTGGAATAACAATCCTATTTCTGGGACTTGCTATACAGCCAAGTGTAGCAACAGTTCAACCAAAAGAGATAGAGGCAGAATATTTTGATGTAACTACAGAGTTTATAGGATTGGGTAAGGAATATACCACAAAACTTACAAAAGAAGAGATAAGGGATTTAGATGCTTTGTTTGATTATATCAGTGATAGTTTAAATAAGTCTGTTTCACAGGAAGAGACTGTTGGAATATTCAAGAAGGTAGTATTGGAGCTTGATAAGTATGGACTATTAGGAGATGTTGGAGCTGATGAAACAGAGAAATTAGTGACTAATTGTTATCAGAATCCTAAATTAATGAAAAATCTTGAAAGAGTATATAATAGAGAAAAGGGAGCTTTAGATGATAAAAATATATTTTGTTTAATTGTTGGGAAAACAGCAGGGTTTGTATTTCTGAGTCCCATGGTTCTTTTATCAACAGTACTATTGATGTTATATTTTGCGGAACATGGTGATTTTTATTATCCTGAGGATGAAGCTATGTTTATCGTGTTGATGTTGATGGTGCTGACTATACCTTCTGTATTTATTCCATTTTGTTTAGGACGTATGGTTGGTTTTGAAGATTGGTCCAGAGGAAAAATTATATCTTTTGGTTTAAATGGACTTAAATATTGGAATGGTAAATTAAAAGGAAAATTGGTATCTCCTATAATTGGTATTGAAAATATTGGAATGCTTGGATTCACAGGTTTAAAGATTGAGGTTATTACTAAACCATATCAGTATTTTCTTGGTTTTGTACTAACAGTTCATATTGAGGATTCATAGATAGATAAAAAAGTGAATTAATATGCATAAGAACATCCTAACAGTTGTTGGAATAGCAATCCTATTTCTGGGAACCTATATTATTCCAACTGTTGCAAATGATATCGATAATAAATTTTCTATTCCAATCTCTGCTACAGATTATAGACCATCTTATGTGAGACATATAAATATAACTTTTGAAAGTGGTAAGTATACACTATATGGAGAGATTTATTATCCAGCTAATAAAACAGAGATATATCCAGGTATCGTTTTCTGTGAAGGAACTGGTGGTTATATAACCCCCTATCGGTGGATACCAAAAGCTTTAGCAGATGAAGGCTATGTAGTTTTAGCTTTTGATTTTCCAGGTCAGGGGAAATCTGAAGGTTTCTTTCCAATACCAAAATTTAGTATTCGATTTTTCTTAGGCATCTATCTAAGGTTTATTGCGCCGATAGAGATACTTTTCCATA
>SMTZ1_10004655_pt1 | contig 25662 bp, 30 predicted proteins | sample DeeMarSWOR136_30_FD_25667 | JGI IMG/M metagenome (IMG submission 25667)
ATCCAGTCCATCTGCTACAAATCTAAAACACACAATGTTTAATGGTACAGGCGCTAATAGTTCTAGCTCAGAAGACAACTGGATTAATTTAACCAAATATTGTGCCTGTTCAACATTTTGTTGAATGAGCCTTCCATATTTTCGAATACCATGTTCTTTAATCCCTATCCAGACTTTCAAAGCCCTAAATCCACGAGAAAGTTGAACACCATATTCACTAAACCATCTTTCACCGCCCCCTATTCCTCTTGCAGTATGAGTAAGGTAATCTGGGGTCAACGAAAAGGTTCTTCGGTGTTCTTTTTTTTTCTTTACTAAAGCACATCCTACTTCGTAAGGCATATACATCCATTTGTGGAGATCAAAAGCCAAAGAATCAGCTCTATTCATACCAGAAACTAACGATTTTAGCTTGGGAGACAATATTGCCCACGCTCCAAACGCTCCATCAACGTGAAACCACATATCTTCTTGCTCGCAGATATTTGCCAAGGAATTTAGGTCATCAAACGCTCCTGTATTCACAGTTCCTGCATTACCATTAACACAAATGGGATGATAGCCATTTTCTCGATCCTTTGAAATATTTGACTTTAAGCTCTCAACATCAATTTGAAATTCCCCATTCACAGGTATTTCACGAAAAGCATCACTACCAAGTCCTAAAAGTTCAACCGCTTTTTGAATGGAACTATGCGTTTCTACTGAACCATAAATAGTCATGTTTTTGGAGGCAGCTTGTAAACCATGTTTTCGGATGTCGAATCCTGCCTTCGAATTGCGAGCAACAGTTAAACCAACAAGATTTGCCATTGATCCTCCACTAACTAATAACCCGCTAGCCGTGGTCGGAAAACCCATTATTTCCTTAAACCAATCAATCACTTGCATTTCAACATAATATGCCACATGGTCTCCTCCTCCCACATTTGGATTCATTCCTGCCGCTAACATCTCTGCTAGCATTCCGAGAGGAGTTCCAGTACCGATCACCCAAGCCCAGAATCTGGGATGAATATTACCAATTGGATAGGGAAGGATATTTTCTAAAAAATCTTGATATGTTTTATTTGGTCCTTCTGGATCTTGCGGTAACGGTTTTTTAAAGAAATCTTTAATACTTTTTGGAATTGGTTGCCAGACAGAACGATCACGAACGCTTTCTAGATAATTCATCATATCTTCTACCATCTGAAAACCTAAATTCTTCATTTGTTTCCAATCAACTGGATCAAGGGTCTCTTCTTCCATCATTTTACCCCCATTAAAATTAAAAGAAATTCTTTTTATTAAAGATAAGACTAAGATTTAACCATATCGTTAAAGAATATTTTTTATTATTTTAGGAGTTTTCCTTTTTGACGGAATCGTTGGAAGTAGGTCTTTTTAGAGGATGTATTATACCTTATCGTTTTAATCAGTATGAGAAGTCTGCAAGGGTTGTTTTAAACCATTTTGGAGTAAAGATTGTTGATGTTGAAGGCTTTACATGCTGTGGATCTCTCATGGCAGAATCAGCAAGCGAAGAATTATTTTTAACCATAGCTGGTAGAAATTTAGCAGTAGCTGACGAGTTAAATATACCCATCTTGACGCTTTGCGGTTCTTGCACAGGGACTTTAAACAGTGTCCGCAACCTCTTATTAAACGATCCTGAAAAAAATGAGAAAATAAACGAAATTCTTGCCCTTATTGGGAGGAATTTTTCAGGCATTTCAAAGGTTAAACATATCTCAGACTTTCTCCTCAACGATATAGGACTGGAGAAGATTAAGGAGAATATTGTCCATGATCTTTCCTCTTTAAAAGTAGCTGTTCAAACCCCTTGTCAGATCATAAGACCTCCTTCAAAGGCTTTAGAAATGGAAACATATGATTTTGTTAAATTGATAGAAGCTTGCGGAGTAGAAGTTATGGATTATGAGGGAGGTATGAGATGTTGCGGATCTACTCTTCTTCCTGTAAATAAATCCCTTGCTTTGGAGCTTGGAATGAGGAGGATTGAAGAGGCTTTGAAAACAGGAGCTAACCTTTTGGTGATTGGGTGTGGAAATTGTGCTTCCATGTTTGATGTTTATCAGAAAGTGATAGATCCCCCGAAAAAGTTACCTGTACTCTTTTTTACCCAGTTGATAGGTTACGCTTTAGGTTATTCGATAAAAGAGCTCGGAATGGATAGAAACTATATATTTGAACCCTTAAAAACAATCCAATAATAAAGATCAGCAAACATTAAAAGAGTGATTAAATCTCATTTTTTTAAGAACTAACAATTTTGCGTGGTTTTACACGTGTCTGATATTGAAGGTTTAGTAAAAGCCTTACTAAAAAAGAATGAACAAAAAGATTCTATAATCCAAAGACTTTGCAACGAGTTTTTAGTATATAAAAATATAAAGAAGGAACAAGCTTTAGAGATGGCAAAAGCTGTTTTTAACGAAGTTTGCATTTCTAACAAGCGTCCTGAAGGATTTTTAGGAGAAATTTTATCAGTTCATGAATCCGGTGCAACAATGCATGATTTAGGTGTAGGTTGCAGGGGAGAAGGTGACTTTTTCGTCCACACACTTCTAGCAAAAATAACCTCATTAGAAGATGACGAAGTAAGCAGTGTAAGCGGAGGAATAAGTAAAATCCTTATGGGTCCCTTAGATCAGGATGATGCCGGAGCTGTTCATGGCGAGAACGATATAATAGTCATCGCTGTTGATGGCACCCATTCACGTTTAAGCGATTTTCCTTTCATCGCAGGCTTTCATGTAGCAAGGGCATCTTTACGGGATGTTTACGTTAAAGGTGCTATCCCTGTAGCCATGTTGACTGATGTTCATCTTGCTGACGATGGTGATGTGGGAAAACTTTTCGATTTTTCTGCAGGTATAAGAGCAGTATCAGAACTTTCAAAAGTACCCCTTGTTGCAGGTTCTACCCTGCGAGTTGGAGGTGACATGGTTATCGGTAATAGGCTGGTTTCATGCGTGGGTACTGTAGGCGTGATACCGAAATATTCCGCCCTAGCTTCTAGGAAAAATATCAGACCAGGGGATAAGGTTTTGATGACAGAAGGCGCTGGCGGGGGAACTATAACAACTACTGCCATATATAACGACTATTACGATGCGATTATTGAGACTTTAAACGTCCAGTTTATACGAGCCTGTGAAGCTTTACACAAAGAAAAACTCTTCCGCCATATCCATGCTCTCGCAGACTGGACTAATGGCGGTATTCGTGGCGACATAAGCGAGATCTGTAAAACAGCCAAAGTAGGGATAAAAGTCAATGAGAGGAAGATTGAAGCTCTTCTTAACAAAAAGGTATTAAGGATGTTAGAAGAGCTTTCAATCGATTATTTAGGGGTTTCAATAGACGCCCTCTTAATATTTTGCCCAGAAAACATAGTAGAACTAGTTCTTGACTGTAATAAAAAAATAGGCGTAAAGATTGATGTTATAGGCGAAGTTATAAACACCCCGAAAAAAGGTATTTTAATAGATAAAACCGGTGAAGAAAAAGACCTTCATCCAAAGTTCCGAGAAGCTGCTTATACTAAAATTAAAAAAGTTGTTGGTGAAACAGCTCCAAAAGATAAAGAAGAGATGATGAGAAGGACAAAAGAAGCTGCAAGACTGGCCGTTGAAAAGGTAGAAAAAGTTGTTAAATTTATAAAACAACGACAAAACTCGACAGAATGAATTAAAAAGATACGCCTAAAAAGGTAAAATTGCCTAAAAATGGATATTAGTTGATAATTATTTCTTGTTTTTAGGGGGCTTAAATAAAAATGGAAAAAATATTAGAGGTAATAGGTTTACAGGAGGATTTTGTTTACGAAACCCTCATTACTACCTATCATGAAGATGGGAGTCCTAACGTTGCGCCTATGGGCGTTTTTACACCCGATCTTGATTGTTTAATAATCCGTCCTTACGAGGAGACAGACACTTATAAAAATCTCAGGCAGAAAAATTGTTGTGTTGTTAACCTTACCCAGGATCTTTTACTGTTTGCTAAAGCTGCTCTAGAAAAAAACGAAGAGCTTGAGCCTGATGAGTTCGGAGAAGGATTTATTGTTGATGCACCTGTTTTAAAAAAGACTGATGCTTGGCTAGAAATAGAAACAAAATACATAGAAAAAAAGGAAGGGCGAGGAGAATTTAAGGGAAAAATTATAATAGGAGGGATAAAAAACCCTTTTCTTAAGCCCCTTAACCGTGGTTTTTTCTCTACCTTGGAAACGATTATTCACGCTACACGTGTTCAAGTATATGAGAAGATCCATAAAAATTTTGAGGAAGCACAAAAGGTTCGTAAATTAATAAATTATTATTCTGATTTAGTGACCCGTGTTACATCCTCTTCATCTAAGGAAAAATCTATCATAAACTATGTTTTGAGCAAAATCTAGAAAAAAGGAGGATTATTTTCCTTGCATCCAAGTAATGTTAAAATTGAAACTCCTTGTAGGATGCACATAACCCTAATAGATGAAAATGGCGAACTTTCAAGGGTTGATGGCGGGATAGGTGTCTCATTAGAAAAACCTCAAGTCGTGATGGAAGGAAAACTTGAGGGAGCGTTAGTGGTAGAAGGTGTTCAAAAAGATCTCGTGACCTCCCTTGCTAAAAGTTTTTTTGACCATTACAGTTTGGAGGAAGGAGCTTATTTAAAGGTCTATGAGACGATTCCAGAGCATGTAGGTTTGGGATCAAAAACACAATTAAGCCTTGCAACTTCCACACTTCTCTCAAAGCTTCACGGAATAAAAGCAACAACAAGAGAGCTTGCCCACATAATGGGGCGTGGAGGCACCTCAGGAATAGGCGTAGCAGCCTTTGAAGATGGTGGTTTTATAATAGATGGAGGTCACTCTTTTGGCCGAGATAAAGAGAAACAAGAGTTTTTGCCAAGCAGGGCTTCTAAGGCTAAACCTGCTCCCATTCTCGCTAAATATAATCTACCTGATGAATGGTATTGGGTAGTCACTATTCCCAACGTGCAAAGAGGCGCTTCAGGAGAGGAAGAAGTAAACATATTTCAAAAATACTGTCCTATTCCTTCAGAAGATGTAGGAAAACTTTGTAGAATAATATTCATGATGACTTTACCTGCTATCATGGAGAGAGATATAGAAGTTTTTGGCCAAAGTCTCACAAAGATGATTAGTTTAGGGTTCAAAAAGATTGAATTGGAGTTACAACACCCAATAATAAAGAACCTTTTAAACACCTTACTGGAAAACAATGCAAAAGGCGTTGGAATGAGTTCTTTTGGACCAACAACTTTCGCAATCACCGAGGGGAAAAAACGAGCAGAAAACCTGATGAAAACAGCTTCAGACCTTCTAACAGAGAAAGAAATAAGCGGTAGATTCTTTATAACACCCACAAGGAACAAAGGAGTCTTGATAGAAGAGACTTAAAAACCTCTTACAACCTCCTTTTTTTACTAAGTTTTTAAAAAGGTAAATAAAGATTTGATAATCCTTTTTTAATGGGGATAAGAAGATTGAAAAAGGTCAAGTTAGCTTGGGGCATAACGGGTGCTGGTCATTTCCTTCAAGAAAGCTTTGAATTGATGAAATCTATAAAAAAGAAACTAAATGCTGATATGACCGTCTTTGTTTCAAGAGCTGGAAGAGAAGTTATCCGTATGTATGGGCTTTTAGACACCCTTTTGGAGCTTGCTGATGGTAGCCATTTTAATGAAAGCTTTTTCGAAGAGGATCAAGGAGCAAGCTTCCCAAAGGCTGCAAGACTATCCATAGGCGAGTATGATGCCCTCATAGTTTCTCCTACAACTACAAACACCGTAGCTAAAATCATCCAAGGTATAGCAGACACCCTCGTAACCGTCTGTGTATCCCATGCCATGAAAGGAGACATACCAGTTATAATAATACCAACAGACCCTTACGAAGGAGTTATAGAAACAACCCTCGCCATCACTACAAACACCCTACTATGCGAGAGTTGCAATCCCTGCCCTGTTGTAGAAGTTTGCCCAAAAGAAGCTGTTTTTCTCAGAGAAGGAAAAATCGCAGTAAATTTACTCAAATGCATTGGGTGTAAAAAATGCATAGATGCATGCGAATATGATGCCGTAAAATGGGGAGAAAAAGTTAAAATAAAAACAAGAAAAATCGACGTCGATAACGTTAAAAAACTTTCAGAAATCAAGGGAATATCTGTATTAACCTCCCCACTCAAAATAAATGACGTTCTAAAAAAGAAATTAAAGCCTTCCTAGGAGTAAATAAAACCAAGATTATGGGAGATTTTATTACAATTCTTTGTTAAGAATATTTTGAAATCTTGTCTTGCTAATATAATGATCAGCAAGAAGTTTTCCATCATGAACTAAACAAAATACTCCGTATATTGAAGGAGCATTCTGAGCATCTTTAGCATCCTTAATTTCAAAAACTTTAACCTGAAACCCCTTCTCCTCCGAAGCTTCACAAATTGCGCTAACAGCTTTTTTATGATATGGGCATTGATTTGCATAAATTAAATTCAAGCCCTTATATTTACTCCGTTCCTTTTCCCAATCTTTAAACCGTGGTAAAGGGACTTTTTTTAACTGTTTTACTAGTAATTCAAAACGTTCCACTTTATCAACAACCTCGAATCCATTCTTCAAAAATAATCCTTTCTCCGCCATCATCGCCTTATCACTTGTAACGACTGCTACACCACTTTTTTTCATTTTTTTTGCATCTTCAATGCAATCATTTAATAAAAGTGATCCATATCCTTTACTCCGATCTTTTTTACTTACAACATAAATACAATGAATCACCAAATACCCACTTGCATCAACAACTCTCCAAGCATATTCACCCGGAATATATTCAATAAAGCCTATCGGACCTTCTGAATTTGACTGTAAAAGTTTTATTTTTAAACCTTCAGTAAAGCGTTGCTTTAACCAATCGAGTTTCAGTTGATAACCTTCATATTTAGGATTTTTTGAACAATAAAAGCCATACTCAGAAACATTATTTTCATCTACAGTAATGATTTTAATATCATCCATAATACCGGCTCCTTAATATCATTCATGATAATTATAATTGCTAGGCAATCGTTTGTTGTATTAAAAGATTTTAGGGGAGAGGTAGTTAAAAATGAATAGCTTCATTCAAAATAAATGAAAAAAATCAAAATAAAAGACGTTATAAAATAAATAAATAAAAAAATTGAGAACTAAACAGACTTTAAAAAAGCTTCAACAAGAAAGTAATCAAAAGTACCTATTTTTCTGTTATAGATTTTTTAATAGCCTTGTAAGGCGATTCTACACTCTTTTTTCTTGCGTAAAAATGTGCAGATATTGAAAGAGTTGTTAAGTCCCCCTTTTCTACTTTCAGTTCTGCGCAAGTGTATTCTAAAAGACGTATTAAAGCATAAGCGTTGGCTGGCCAAGCTCCCACCATATCATTCGATCTAAAAACCGCGGTAAGGTTTAATTTTCCTTTACGGAGGAGGAAAGATAAAAGATTAAGACAAGGAACTTCTTCAACAAAGTTATCTATCAATGGGTTCCATAAAACTATTACTGCCCTCCGAGTTTGAGGATTTTTTCTCAATTTATTAATAACAGCGTCAAGTTGGTCTATCTTGTGGTGTTTATAGCCAAACTTGCGAATGCGATCACCATATTCGTATTCAAATCTTGGTTCGAATCCCAAAAAGTCTCCTTTGTCGATAACGGGAACTGTTTTTGCAAAGGTTAGGAACTCTGAAGCGTATTCTTCTGCTTCTTTCGTTGTCATGTGTTCATAGTCTGCGGGAATTTGTGCTTCTGGGTTCTTTAAATGTATCATTAAATTTCTTATTTCGAGGGTGGTTTCCCCTCGTTCATCTGTTATTTCTTGTCCTTCGCTGTACACTGCTGTTTGGAGTTTTCTGTATGCTTCTTCTATGCTTTCTGCTTCTATAAGCACTTCTCTATACCCCCCATTTCTCTGAGAATATTTCAGAGATTTTAGGATTATTTGTTACATCTATTAGAACTAATTTTTCAGACATTACGTCAACATTTTCAATAATTGAATTTTTGATAAAGAGAGGAATTCCGAGTGGATCTTTTAACTCTACTCCTTCGCTATAAGTGCGAACCTTCACTATGTTTTCAGCTATTTTTTCTTCTTTTCCGTCCTTTTTTAAAAAGACATTAAATTCACACAATTAAACTACACCTACCACAAGTTTTAGAAATATAAAACACGTTTATTAACCTCACTAATAAATTACAAAAAAAGGTTTTTTAAAACCGAGAAGAATATGATTATCAAAAAGATTATCTTTGAGAACTGTTATATTTTTAATTAATGAGGGGAAAACCTTGGTTTTTTTGGCAGGTGGTATATCGATAAAACGTTCGGTTATGGAGTTTAAGGGTGAAGATGTGGCTTTACGAACTCTTCAACTTGTTGAAACTGTTGCAGGAACAGGTCTCAAGTATTGTTTTTTTGAATGGGAAGGGCTCAGATGGAACATTCCTACATACGAGATAGAAAGCAACTTGGATTTGATTGAAACCTTTGAGAGGGAACCTGTATTAGTCTTGCCTATTTGTGCGCGTTCTAATTATTATGACATCGATTTTACTGAAGGGCGAAACAGTCTTGATATCTTGATAAATTATGCGAATGCTTATAAGAATATAAGTTTCCGTCTAACAGCAGGAACTCCCGCGTATCTTGAAGAAGAAGAGAAAGAAAAGGATCCTGAAACAGAGATTGTTAAAGTTTTAGAATATATTTTAAAACGATGTGATACGGAACTTTTTGTAAGTTCTGAAGAAATGCCAGAAATGATAAGATATCTTGTATTAGAATATGATATAACCCCCATGTTCTATTTAAACAAGAATGTTTTACAGCGGGCAGAATCTATATTTAATGATGGAGAGCCTATTATTATTCATGCACCTTTCACTATTGACGTGCCTTTAGAGCATGCTTTTAACGGGATATATCCTTACATGATAAATATAAAAAACGTTGTTGGTGAACTTGTAGTAAATGATGTAGAGGTTGAGAAACTGGAGAGCCAAGTTTTAATGAGGCTCAACGTTTGGAGTACTCTCTCAGAAAATCTAAAAACACTTCTTTCTGAAAAAATGATGCATGTATCCCTTGGCCAAAAAGATGAAGAGCTTCTTGAAAAGTTTAGAAAGATGGTAAAATCAGGTGTTTGGTGCGTTATTGGTGCACCTTTCGACATGGAAATAGACCAAGTTAGAAAGTTTGCAAAAATTTTTGAAAAAGATTTATTTGCAAATGTTACCCTTGAAAAGGAAAGGAAAGAGGCGCTAGAAGTGATCAAGAAAAAAGTTCTTTGGACAGGATTCAAAAAACAATGCACTTACCGTGCCAAAATAGGGAAAAGATATTTGGTATGTAACCATGAATATTCTACAGGTAACAAGTGTTTGTTTGGCGCATGTCCAATATTACAACCAAATTATGCTTCTTGTTACGTTTCAGAAGAAGATTTTTCAGTAAGGCTTGTCGAGAAAAAGCCAGAGGCTAGCTCACCAAAAAATTTGTGGAAAGAAACTCCTTTGCCTGAAGATAAGGAGGAAGGTTTAAAACAAGCGGAAAAAGTTGCTAAAAAACTAAACAATAGATTAAAGAAAGAACTCATTCTCACCGTTGAAAAAGCTTACGAAACCGCTAGTCGCCTCTTAGAAGCAGAAGTAGTCTTTTCAGAAGAAACGGTTGAAGAAGAGGAAGAGGAAGAAATAGAAGAACTCGAAGAAGAAACGGTTGAAGAAGAGGAAGACGAAGAAATAGAAGAAGAACTCTTAGAAGGCTCATTAGAGGACTTAGAAGCACTAAGCAAAGATATTTTAGAAGAAGAAAATAAAAAATAAGCAAAAACTCGTAAAAAGTGGGTCGTGCTTAACTGTGATTCGTCATAACATCTCTATTAGAGATGTTCAGACTTGCCAGAAACATTCATCCCCATAAAAAAATATTAATCTAATTATAAAAGTTTTTTTTTACTTGTTCCTGTAAAAGTAAAAGCTCCTCCCGAATATTAATCAAAATTCTATAAGTTTTTCTTTCTTTTATTTTACTATCTTTATTTTTGTTCCTAGAGCTTGTCCTGGTAATCCTTTTTTAAACCTCGTTCTGACAACGCCTTTGTTTCCGTGAGTTCGCACGATTTTTCCTCTTATAGTTTTTCCTGATTTTGGGTTAATCCATTCGACAACACGTCCTATAAGTCTCGATGCTTCTTTGTTTGAGTCGACCCCTTCTATTTTTACAAGAAGGCAATTCCCTTTCTGGTTTCTGGTGCCTAACCTGTAGTTTTGGATGACGCCTTCTTTTCCGACTAATAGTTCATTTTCCACTTTATACACCCTCTTAGTTTAGAAATAATAACTAGGACTCTTTTTAAATTGTTCCATACTTTTCTATTTGTAATTCGGTTTTTAAGAGCCTAAAAGAGCTCGAATTTTCCTTCCATATAGTCTTTCCAAAGTTTCGGTATTTTACTAAGTTCTTCACTACAAATCGATTCCATGTCATTTTCTACCGATACTTTTGGCAAGTTTTTCTCCGAGGGTATCCATTGAACATTGCATAGCTGCGGTTCATCTATTGGTTTCCCGATCTGGCTTAGTATCAAAACGTTTACCTCGGACACCTTATCACATTCTTTTATTATTCTCCTAGCTATAGAATTTGCTGCCACATTCAAAAGTTTGCCAGTATGATTAACAGGATTTTTTCCTGCTGTAGCTTCAAGGCTCTGAGGCCTATAAGGTGTGATAAGACCATTTGTTCTATTACCTCTGCCTACTTGTCCATCGTCACCATGTTCCGCGCTTGTCCCTGTGACTGTTAAATATACCACGCCTTTATCTGGCTGATCTCCTGTATTAACATCGACAACAACTTCCCTACCAGTTATCCTATGCGCGAGACCAAGAATCCTTTCTTTTACCTCTTCTTTAACGCTTAAATAATGATCAAGATTCGGAACAAGTGATGAGATCATAGCCACAGCAAATGTTAGCCTCATATTATCCCCCCTCCTTACTCCCATAACTTTAATATCCTCACCAACTTCTGGAAGGTCTTTTTTTAATTCTTGAGAATTTAGAAAATGCTCGGCATCATAAACTAATTGTTCCGTTTCACTAAAAGGCCAGAAACCGCATCCAAAAGAAGTATCATTGGCCAGCGGAATATCTGTTCCTGTTTCGAAAACTGAAACCAAATCAACTGTTCCTGGCCTTATTTTGTAGTCTATAACTGTGTGTTTTTTCGGATCAAGAAACCTTAAATTGGATATAATATAGCCTTCTACGGCTTTACTCACAATTGAACCGACATTCACTTTTTTTGTTTTCCCTTCTTTAACTATTTCTGTTGTGGCTCTTCCTACGATAAGGATATAGATAGGTTCTTCTACTTCTCCTCCCCCGAAAACCGCGTTGGATCTACCACCAGCTAAAGCAGCTTTATCCACGTTATGGTGAAAAATTCTCCCACTAAATTCATAATACTCTTTGCATAATGATCTCGAAACTTCTTCTACGATTGCATCAGTTATTGTATCCGGGTGTCCTTTTCCTTTCCTCTCCACCATCTCACACATTTTTTCATCCTGCACCAAGCAGTTAGGTTTTTCAGTCATCACTATGTTTCGCTTCATATCTATTCCACCATTTTTCCAATTTTTTTCATAAATATAAAACTTGCCACTTTTAATGATTATGTTTATGCATGAAGGTAATATTTACACTATTCTTAGTTTAAGAAAGGTAAAACTTAATACATTTTGTATAAAAATGAATAGAAAGAAAACGAAATTCTTTTAATAAACATCTGGTGTAAAAAAATAAATTCTTCACTTACTCATAAAGTTCAAGATTCGAATCTAGTTTCTGGTGAATGTTTTGTCAAGTCGTGTACCCATCTTGAAAGTATTGTTTTTATTAGCCTTTTTATTGCTTTCAACCCCTATATTTAGTAAGGTTAATGCTCAAGATGATGGACTATTAACCGTTAAAGTTGTGGATAAAAACTCAGTTATTACAGGAGAAAATATCACAGTTACTTTAGTAATTGAAAACTTTCTATCCCCTATGAATCAAACAGCCCCCTACAGAAATGATACATTTTTTAACGTAACCATAAATGAGTATCTTAACCTTCCAGAAGGGATCTCGATTTGGAACGACACTGTGTATTGGTGGAACAGTACTGATTCTCAAAGGAAACCTCTTGATTTTGCTAATTTGACCATTCCAGCGCTCAATAATACTGAATGGGTAAAACTAAGTTACAGAATAAATATTAACACTACTGAGAGTTTGACCCTACCTGCTTCAAATATAACATATGTGTTTTTCACAAACACAACCTCAGGCGATAATGAAACACGGTATCAACTAACAAACAACGGGCAAGGTATATCCATAACGATTGTTGAAGAACCTTTAGAGGAGGAAGAATTTTGGTTCCCTGGACCTGGGACAAAGGATCTTACTGATGTATTCATCGTAGTGGTTTTATTTTTACCATTTTTAGGCGTTTTCTTTTCATCTTATTTGCTTAAAAAATGGCCAAGAAGGATTAAAAAATAGTTTTAATGGATTGTCATCAACTGGCTTAGAGGCTCTTTTTTCATTGCTTTAATTATTGCCATTTTGAAGGCTTTTTCAATGTTTTCCCCTGTTTTTGCTGAGGTTTCTATGTACGTGGTTCCAAGGCTTTTTGCCAATTTTTCTCCCTCTTGCTTTGAGACTTCTCTTTCTTTCCCCTTATCTATCTTGTTTCCAACAATTATGAAAGATGATTTTGGCGCTTTACTCTGGAGTTCACGTAACCAATGCTTTATGTCAAAAAAAGAACCCCTGCAAGTGATATCAAAAACTAAAAGAGCTGCCCTTGTTCCAAGGTAGAAGGGAGCGCGAACCTCCTGAAAACGTTCTTGCCCGCTAAGATCCCACAATACTATCTTTAAAAAAGATCCGTTAATTTTTAGATTTCCTATGAAAAAATTCACACCAATAGTCATATCATAATTTTCTTCGAATTCTTCAATTAAGAGCTTTCTTGAAATGCAGGTTTTTCCTACGAAACCATCGCCAAGAAGACAAATTTTCCAAGGTAAACTATTAGGAAACTTTATTTTAGATTTCATGAACAATCACTCGTTCCCTAAAACCATTTTATCTTAAACTCTTTGGATTTTTGTAAAAAAATAAAAGTATGTAGATTGTCAGCATAACATCTAGATAATTTCCTTAAATCTTACCTATAGTTCTTGTATATCTTCCCAAAAATGCCTTCCCTTTTTAAAAAAAGTAAAATATGAAACCTAAAAAATTTATAGTAATTAAAAACGATAATATATTATACTACCATATTAAAACTTGAGAATCTTGTAAAAACCCATTTAAAAAAATAATTTTCACAAACAAGGACAGTGATTAAATGGCTTCTAAAAAGATCATGAGTGTAATAAAATCATTACATAAACAAATAGAAGAGGCTGCAAAAGCCGTTGAAAACCTTGCTATGACCATGCGAAAAATAGAATGGCGCCTAAACGCCTTATTAGAAGAAGGAGTAGAGGGCCCTATAGAAACTCCTGAACCTGTTTCTGAGCCGGTGCCTGAGCCTGAACCGGAACCTGAGATCAAGCCTGAACCGGTGCCTGAGCCTGAGCCCATGTTCGTTTCAATGCCTGAAACTCCAGAAACGATCCCCCCTACTACTCAGCCTGAGCCTCAGCCACAGCCACAACCCAGTACCTCTCGATGCTGTGGTAGCTGCTCCTCCCGATCTTACGCCTGCAGGGCAAACTATAGGGGAGCTTTTTGATCAGTTTTTAGCCTTAATTAATCAGAACCGCCCAGCTACTGAACTAGCAATGTTTCTTGAAAATTTAAGGGAAAAATTATATCAGTTATCATCTTCATATCATCCCGCTTTCTACACTATGGGGCGCTATATAGAAAAGTTGAATCGTGTGGGAAATCTAGCACTAACTCAGGAGATGAAGGAAGAGTTAGAAAACGTGGCTATTGATTGGAAGACTCGTCTTGAAGAAAGTGCTTCAGGTTAATCAAAATATGCACTCTTCTAATTTTTATAAATTTAGAAAGCTCTAAAAATCTGTATTAGAGATGGGAGATCTTTGTCATGAGTGATTCATCAGTTATGTTGCCGCTTCCAGAGTTTGAAGCAAGAGTTGCTATGGAGGCGGATCAAATGCGGAAAGAAGAACCAGGATTTCAAGTACTTGATGGAGATGTAAGAAAATGGAGGGGTTTTATCTTGGGAACAGGCATCTATGAAGGGGGGGTATTTTTCTTCGAAATCGGTGTTCCTAGGGAATTTCCTTTCAAACCCCCCAATGTGCGAATTTTAACACCCATTTACCACCCGAATTTTCGAAAAGATCGTGTTTGTATAGGAATACTTGGAAAAGAGTGGTTACCCTCCTATTCTTTGGTTAATGTGGTTGAAAGTATAAGGTTTCTTTTAAACAATCCGAATCCTGATGATCCTCTTGATATACAGTGTGCAAAAGAGTTTAAAAAGAGCTTTAAATCTTTTAAGAAAAAGGCTATAGAGATTGTTAAAAACCAAGCCACTTGGGAGCAGGAATGGGCTAAAAAATAGTTAAACAGATATGCTGTATATTGTTGGGATTTCTAATTTTACCTGTTTAATTCCTTTTTTTTTCTTCGACAATTAAGGTATATTATAAAATCTATAAGAAACAGGAAAAACTAAACTAGGTTTTAAGATCTGTAAATGGGTGGTGCGGTTTTTATGGTTAGAATAGCTGTGGTTCTATTAAGTGGTGGATTAGATTCAACGACTACTGTTGCTTTTGCTAAAAATTTAGGTTATGAGGTTCATGCAATAACGGTTCATTATGGTCAAAAATTAAGCAAGGAAGTCTTAAGTGCTCAAAAGGTGGCTGGAAAACTCGGTATAATTCATAAGATAATTGATATTTCACCATTTAAAGAAGTCGCCTGGTATAGCGCACTTACTAGCCCGAAACTGTTTGAAACTCCTAAAGAAAGAGCTGTAGAAGATATGAAGGATGTCCCAATAACTTACGTTCCAATGAGAAACACTTTTCTCATAGTTTTAGCAGCCTCTTATTTAGAGTCATTACTTTTGGATAAAATTGAAAGAAAAAACATAGAACCTCGAGATATTGATGCAAAAATTTTCATTGCCGCTAATTATTTGGACTATTCTGGTTATCCTGACTGCAGACCAGAATATTATGAAAAATTTAACGAGTTAATGAAGGTAGCAAGCAAAGTTGGAGCAGAATACTGCGTAGAAATAGGAATCGAAACTCCTTTGCTATATAAGGGGAAAAAGGAAATAGTTGAATTGGGAATGGAATTGAAAGCGCCTTTAGAATGGTCTTGGAGTTGTTATGAAGGCGGAGATGTTCCTTGTGGTAAATGTGATTCATGTATCTTAAGAGCTAAGGGATTTGAGGAAGCAGGGATAAAAGATCCGCTTATAGAGCGATTAAAACAAGAGGGCAAACTTTGAAAGTTGTCTGATTAGTCTCTAAAACTCTTAATCCTCCATGGGATAGGTGGCTAGGGATCCCTCTGATTCTTGAATCGTAATCCGTAATCCGACGTTTTTCATTATTTCTGAAAGTTTTTCATAGAAATACCTGGCTAATAGTTCTGTGGTGGTTGCTTCTATCGGTAAAATAACCACATCATCTTTCGGAAAACTGTAAAGTTTTATCTTTTTATCTCCGTCCTTTTTATAGATTATAATGTTGTCTCCCTCGTTTTTTATCTCGATTTTTGAAGATTTTCCTGGTATGAGTATCATATGGTCGATTTCTTTGCTTACTTTTCTTATGGTTTCTCTTAGTTTAGCGTAATCTATAACCATGTAATCTGGGCCGATATCTCCTAAAACATCAATTTTAACCCTATAGTTATGTCCATGAAGAAAGCCACAAGTTTCATGATCTGTAAGAAAGTGAGCACAGCTGAAATCCAGCCTTCTATCATCGATATTTAATCCAAACTTCATCACTATTTTCCTCCTTCGGGTGTTTTTCCTAGCTCTTTTTTAAGTTCTCCTAGAGTGGTTATTGTTTCAGCGAAGGCGTTGTGTAGATGAACACTTTCAAAATTTACCTGCCTTGCAAGAATAACCGTGTCATCTGGAAGCTTATCACCGTATCGATCGTAAAATCCTTTAAGCATTAATCTTACAACATCCTCTACAAATTGAGGGTTGCTATGGGCTTGTATTACTAGGGCTTGTTCGTCAGGTCTTTTAAGAAGTTCATAGATCGGGGCACTCATAGAATTTTCAACAATATCGATAAGCAAATCGGCTTCTACTCGGAACTCTTCATCTGTTTCTACGGAAAGAGTGCCTTTTCCTCTCTGGTTGTGAGAAGCAAAGGGAACCACTTTTAGAACTTTATTTATAACCTCTTCAGAGACTCCTTCCTCGTTTAGTTTTTCCGCGGCATATTGTTTAACTAGTTGTTGTGCACAAGGACATATCGTTATGCCAAAAACGTCTACTCCTATTGTTTTCTTTAAAGAAACCTCATTACCGTTTTTAGTGGCAACAGCTTTTGCAAACAGCTCATAAAGGGATTGAATCTCGATGTCCGTAGTAGGGGTTTTTCTTGGTAAATAATAGTCTGTTCTGAGATTTATCTCAGCTCTTGTAGCTCCTTCTTGTCTTTCAAGAAGTCTCCTTACTAAAGAAGCACAGAGTTCCTCTGTATCAACGATTTTTTTCTGACCTGCACTAAGTATCAATTCATCTATAACTTCCAAACAACGGCTCATATGGATCCCGCGAGAAAGAGCTCCTAAGTCGACATACACATCGATAACAGCGTTTAACTCTCGGCATTGCCCTTCCCTCTCCCTTAAAATATGCCTCTTAACCCCTTCAATTCCAACTCTTTTAATTGAAACATTCACTAATGATTTACTAGCTTGAACATCAGGTAGTTCAAAAACTACTTTTTTCAACATATTCCCCACGTTTTCTTAAATCAAAAATAACAAAACAAAATATAATCATTAAAGATGGTTTTATAGATCTATGAAATGGGTAGATCAATCGGATAATAAACCAACGCATATAATATTAAAACATTTACATTTTTTAGAGGATACCTAAAGCTTTGTGCATTTGAGTGCTTATTGCGATGTTTTCAACGGGTAAATATTCTGCAGCTTTTTCTGTTAGCTTGAAAATATGTTGTATGTTTGGAGCTTTTTTAATCGGGCCATAAGGCGTCACAATTTGAAGGCATAAAGGAGCTTTTATCTCCTTTAATCTTTTCGCTATAAAGGAAACTTCTTCTTCAGTTGTGTTCTGTGTCACAACAAGCTTGGCAAACACCTCTTTTCCCTCATCCTTGAAAATTTTCATCGTTTCAACTTCTTTATTCACCAATGCTTCCCAATTCGCATCATCAGTTGCTCCCGAGCTTCGATCTTTCACATCACAAGAACAACAATCAAAAAGATGAACTACTTCCCTCGCAACTTCGGGAAGACTTCCATTGGTTTCAAGATAAAGAATATATCCTTCTTTTACAAGAAGTTCGCCTAAGTTTTTACAGTAAACGCCTTGAAAAAGAGGTTCTCCCCCAGTAAAAGAGATAGAATGCAAATCAAGGGTTTCTAGTCTCTTAACCTGTTCTAAAACAAATTTTGCAGAAGAAGGATTCGCATACCTTTGGAAATCTATGGTTCCAGGAGTAATTTGAACATTTATCTCTTCAATCTCTTTTTTCTTAGAATTAGGAGAATCACACCATAAGCACCCACAGTGTTGTGATCCAAAATCACCGAGAGCAATATTGCAACCTGCAAATCTTATAAAAATCTGTCTTTTACCATAACAGGATCCTTTCAAAGCACCGCCTTCACCTTGATATGATGAAAAAATCTCGCAAAGAAATCCCTTTTCAGCGCGCATTTTTACAAACCTTTCCAAAGAAAAAATTAAAAAATAGAGATAGGGGATTTTCCCTATTTTAGAAGGAAAAATCACAATCTTAGGGGCCCCTACCCTTGTTCAAATAATTTAACATCTTGTCTAATTAAAGTCTTTTGATTAAAGTCGACTGATTATTAGACCATAGCTTCGACGCTGAGTAAGGATTTTCTAGCTCTTTGTCTTGCAAAGTATGTGGTAGGAACTGATAACACCACGTTTCTGTGAGTTATTATACCGATGATTTTTCCATCGTCATCTGTTATGAGTAGTCTTCGTATGTAGCGTTTTCTAAAAATTGATAAAGCATCAGGTAAAAGAGTGTCTTTATGCGTAGTTATTAGAGGCGAACTCATAATCTCATACACTGATGTTGTTCTAGGATCTTTACTTTTTGCGACGACTTTTCGCAAAATATCACGTTCTGTTAGCATTCCTACCGGCTCCCCGTCTTTAACGACTAAAACGCTTCCAATAAGTTTCCTGTTCATTATTTTCGCAGCTTCTGTAATGCTGGCTTCTATAGAAACTGGTGTTACGTCGTGCATTATATCTTTTACACGTATTTGTTCAAGACGCAACTTTTCTCCCACTTATCTTTTTGTTTTTAAAACTATTGCTTTATTTATAAATATAACCCCGTTATAAATTGACATAAGTCAATATTTTCCTCCTATAAACCTCTCAAAAAGAAGAACAACCAATACTTAATTAAAAAAAGAAGAAAAAATAAACGGTTAGATCAATAGCTAACCATGTTTCTAAGAAGAGAAAGTTGACCATGTCTTGGCGCGCGCAAAATACAAGAATCCAAATAACTTAAAGCAGCACCTAACATATCCGACCTATATCCTTCCCCTAAAATTTCTGCAAGTTCTAAAAACCACAAAACACTTTCCTTACGAAGCTCTTCTTTAAGAAAAACCACCAAACGTATCCTACCAATTCCAGTTACTAACAACTGCTCCCCCAACATACTCAACCGAATAAATTTTTCACCACTATCAAGCGCATTCTCAAACTTTAATTCAAGAGTAGAAATATTTTGAGACATAACTTCTAAAGGCGCAAAAGCATCATTATACCTCTTCTCAAAATTATCTACTATAACAACTCCTTTAAAATGATTAAATTTCACATCTTTAACAAGATCAGAATTCTCTCGAATCCACCTTTCTTCAACCTCAACCATCCCTGCCTCAACCGAGGTGATTCTCGCCGTATCAATTCCTCTCACAAAAAGATTCTTATCCAAATAAATCGTTAAAGCGTGGGGCGGATCCCCATGAACATGAGTAATAGTTGTAGGATCCACGGGAGAATTTTTAATCTCGTCTACATCAACATCTACCACTATATTCTTATCACAAATTTTACAAAAAACCTCAACAGGCTTCAAAGAAACCAAGAAACAGATCCTCCTAAAAAACAACTAACGAAACTGTAACTGCCTCTGTCTTTTTTTAAGCATTAAATCACTAATATCCCTAAAAGCTTCAAAAACATTAACATTCTCCTTAGAAGAAGTCTCCATAAAACCGCCTAAATTCCTCTTCTGCACATAATCCAAAGCAACATCAGTTGAAACCACACGCTCACTCCTCAAATCTGATTTAGTACCGCATAAAATAATAGGAATATCATCCGTACTCCCCCTCAAAATATCATACCACTCTTCCAACTGCATAAAAGTAGAATACCTCGTCAAATCAAAACACAATAATGCACCAGCAGCCCCCCTAGCGAAGTTGGGGAGGAGGATTCTAAATTGCTTCTCACCGCCGAAATCCCATATCTGAAGTTTTATTCTTTGTCCATTCACATCTAGCATTTTTGCTCCGAATCCTGTTCCTATTGTGGCTCGTTGGTCTGAGTATCTTCCGTAACAGAATCGTTCTACTAAACAGGTTTTTCCGACGCCTCCTTCGCCAGCTACGACAAGTTTTAGGACTAGTACCATAGATTATACCTCAAATAACCGTATAACTTCTATTCTTTTTTTTTATTTTGACCACTATTGTTTTATCATTATAAAAGTTATATTTTTTATTATGTTTATTTTATTAAGGTTAGTTTTATGGGGAAAAGTTATTTAAAATTTTCATATGGTTGGTTAATAAGTTCTCAAATAGAATTCTTTGATAATTTAATAGTGTTATGTTCTAAAAAATATTTTCAATTGTTTCTCCGAAGATATGGTATTGTGTTATTTTTTAAATAGTTTCTAAACCAAAATATTTTAATTTTAACTGATTAATACCTTTTGTTATAGTTTTTTAAAGTGTAAAAAACTGTTGATAGTATAAGAATTTTTGTTACTTTGAGGTTTCAGTAGTGAATCGGTTGATCATGGTTTTGTTTGTATGTTTTCTTATGACAGGAAACGTTTTTTTACATAATAGTAGCAATTCTAATATTCAAACAGTTAGTTCAAGGGAAATATTAGATATTCCTCTTTTATCTGTTATGAAATCCTCTAATGCGACTTCTATTGTTGAGGATGATACCATTGTGCTCCGTGTTAGTATTATCAATCATGGAAACTTTTCTGCGAAAAATGTTAACTGCACGGATCAACCCTATCCTTCTTGGCTGTTTAGGGTTACTGGGGAAATCTGGCATTTTTATAAAGAGATCGCGGTGAATCAGACAGTTAATTATACTGTTGTTTTAGAAGCGATTAACGATGGAAATTATACGCTTCCCCCCTCAGAAGTCACATATTATAACGCTTCGGGTAATACAATTTATAACGCTTTTTCTAACAGTCTCAAAATAACTGTTTTGTCGGAAGAGCCTGAACCTCCTAAAGATTTCACGGATAAATGGTATACTGTAGGCATTATTATAATAGTTACTATTATGATCCCAACAGTCCTGCTTTTCTTCTTTGAATTTAAAGCTTCAGGGTTGAAAATTAAAGTCAGAAAAAGGAAGAGATAACAAATTAAAACGATGAAATTAATTATTAACAGATCATTTTTTATACATTTAATTAATATGCATTTTTTATACCTTTAATATGTATATTTCATTGATTCAATTTTTGTGTAATTTCTAAACCTATTAATAATAAACTAGGCGATTTTAAGATTTTGAAAGGAGATGTAGGTGGTCTTATGACGCTTATAGACTTATTTGAAAAGAAGAAAAAACCGAAGTTTCTTTTCTTCGGTGGTAAAGGTGGCGTGGGGAAAACTTCCTGTTCTGCTGCAACGGCTGTTTATGCAGCCGAACAAGGTATCAACACGCTTATACTCTCAACAGATCCAGCTCACTCATTAGGAGACTCTTTTCAGCAAAAACTTTGCGGTGATCCTACCCCCATTAAAGGGGTTCCTAATTTAGAAGCCATAGAGTTTGATGTACAGCAAAGTATGAGAGAAGCAGAAGATAAGTTACGGCAAAGTGAAGAAACTTCTGGAATGATGGCACAAGCTGAAATGTTAGGCGTTACTGATATGTTCGACACGACTCCCCCTGGAGCTGATGAAGCACTAGCATTTAGCAAAATACTTGACTACATCGACGAACCAACTCACGAACTTATAATCTTTGACACAGCCCCAACAGGTCATACGCTTCGCTTTCTTTCGCTTCCTGATGTTTTTGATTCTTGGATTGGTAAGCTTATAATGCTTAGAATGCGTCTTTCAAGCTTTATAGGTACCATTAAAAGATTTTTTGGTCGTGGTGATGAAAAAGATACTAGCCTCGAGCAGTTAAAACTTTTTAAAAAGCGTATTGAAGCTGCAAGGCCTGAACTTAGTGATCCTGATAAAACCGAGTTTATACCTGTGCTTATACCGGCTCAGATGGCGATTTTTGAAACTGAAAGACTATTACAAGCGTTATATGAATACGAAATACCTGTAAAACACGTAGTGGTCAACATGATCGCGCCAGATTCTCAAGATTGTGCTTTTTGCATAGCTCGGAAAAAAGTACAGTCAGAATCTATACATACTATAAAAGAGTATTATGAGACGGACTTTTTAGTAACAGAAGTTCCGCTTTTTGATGCAGAAGTCCAAGGTTTGGAAATGCTTCGTAAGTTGACAGAAATTCTTTTTTAATGAAATAAAATTAAAATATTACATATTATTTTTATTTGAAATATTATGATTCTATTTTAGAATGATTATAGAGGGGTTGGCATTGGTATGTCTGGTTCAGAACAAACGCCATTATTTCGGGTAGAAAAGGCTTTAGGGAAAATTTTAGAATCAATAATTTTCTCTGATAAAAAAATGAATAAAGAAGGTTTTGATGATCTTCAGAAAGAAGTAGGTGAAATGATACTTAAAAAAGACTTTTTTGGTTTAGGGCAGGTAAAGGAAAGAATTTCAAGAATAGATGAAGAAGTAAAAGAAGAAAATTTATCTGACGATGTTTATCAAGAGATTTTATCTTCAATAACTATCTCGATGATTGGAAGCATTGATCACCTTATCTCCTGCGCTATGAACTATCTAACACAATCCTAATAATCTTAGATTTTCTATTAGGTAAGATATTTTTGAATAGAATTTATGTGATTCTATTATGGGGCTGAGAAGGAGTGATTATAAGCTTTTTTGGTGGAGCCCATGAAGTGGGAAGATCTTGCATTCATGTGGAAACTAAAAACTCGCGTTTTCTTTTTGACGCCGGTATAATGGTAGGTCAAACTGAAGGAAAAGAGGGAGGAAGAGAGAAGAAGAGCACTATTTATCCTCAAGTAGAAACTATTAAGGAGCTTGAAGCTCTTATACTTACACATGCTCATTTAGATCATAGTGGATATATTCCCTATTTAATTAAAGATTTAAAAGCCCCCTTCTATGCTACGCCTCCAACCCAAGACATCGCTGAAAAGTTATGGATCGACCATATAAGATTAAGTAAAAATGAAAACCACACTACTAATGATACAGATGAGGAATCTACGCCTTATGAGTTAAATGACATCCATTTTGTCAGAAAATATGCCCAAGATATTCGATATCGTGTAAAAACCAAGATAGGGAAAGGTGATAAAAAGGATGAATTTTGGCTGTATCGTAGCGGCCATATACTTGGTTCATCGATGATAGGGTTAAGGGTAGGGGGTCCTGGGGGAAAAATACTCCTTTATACTAGTGACATAAATACACGCCACACCCGGACATTACACCAATTAGATCTTAATTTACCCCCGATAAATTATCTTATTATTGAAAGTACTTATGGCGCGCCTTGGGATCAACATCCAAGTTTAAAGAAGATAGAAAAGGAGTTTTTAGATGCTATAAAAACAACTATTGATAAGGGAGGAAAAGTCATTATACCAGTTTTTGCTGTGGGTCGTGCCCAAGATGTTATGCTCACAATAGAAGCATACATGAGCAGCAAATACCTCCAAGAGGTTCCGGTATTTATTGATGGTATGATCCGTAAGATCAACAAGATTTATACGCTCTTTTGGGAGTGGTTGCGGCCAGAGATCCAGAAATCCATTAGATACACTGGAAAGAATCCTTTTAAGTCAAGTATCTTTAGAACAGTTACTGATCGTGATGAACCTTTAAAAGAAGGAGAACCTTGTATCATCATAACAACGAGTGGTATGCTTGAGGGGGGTCCTGTTATCCACTATCTCGAGCATTTAGTTTCGGATTCTAAAAATTTAATCGGTCTTACAGGCTATCAAGTACAAGGTTCGCGTGGTCGTTCGCTTATGGACGGGGAAAAAAGTATTCAGTTGCCTGGAGGAGAAACGGTTAATGTTGAGAGCGGAGTAAAGTTTTTTGATTTTAGTGCTCATGCTGATCAAGGCGGTCTTTTAAGATTTATATCCTCTTTAAAAAATTTAGAGCAGGTTTACATCGTTCATGGTGAAGGAAACAAACCCAAGCTTCTTGCTGAAAAAATAGAAGAAATAAGCGGCTCAGAAGTTTTTGTGCCTGAAATTGGCGATCAATTTGATACAAAACGATAAAAGAAAACAGAAACTTTTACATATCTTTTACTTAGCTAAAATTTATCTCGATCCTTTAAGAGTTTTAAAAAGCCCAAAACTTATAAAAAAAGAATGAAGGTATTCAAATCATGGTTTTAGAAAGAAGACTTCGTCTATTATTTATAGAAAAAGCCCCAGAAGGAACTGCTTTAATCAACCCTGAAATAATTGAAGAGCTAAAGATAGAGGACGAATGTGAGATTGTTTGTAAAGGAAAAAAGCCATTAATTCTAAAAGTAAAACTGGACAAAGAAATAGAGACAGGTTTTATAGGAGTAAATGTTAACGACATGCAACCAAAAGGCATTAGTAATAAAAGTATAGCAACAGTCAGAGCTTCACCAATAAGCGATTAATTAAAAAGAAAAATCTCGAAAAATAAGTTTAAGCAAACTGCTTTTACTCGCCCTTTTCTTCTAATTCTTTCAAAATTTTTTCCGTATATTTTTCTGAAATTTTCAAGAGAATAAAAATTCCAATAAAAAGGCCTAAAAAGGCCCCTGTGAGCATGGTAACAGCAAACAAAGTAGAATTATCCCGAGGGACAAACTCGTAAACTAAAAATACCCCTAAAAAGACAACAATTGGCAATTCCAAACCAATTACCATCATGTTAAGCATTTTACTTTTCATGTATGCAGCTCGTGCTCTTGCCTTTTCAGGCTTCATATCAAAAATCTCCTCATAAAAAAAATTTCATCCTTCATGGGATTCAGTAGTTATCTCTTTTTTTGAAATTAGATTAGAGATATAAATTCCTGCTAAAAAGCTTAAGAATGCTCCTAAGAGCATGGCAACAGCAAACAAGACGGAATTGTCGTCAGGAAAAAACAAGTATACTAATGCAATTCCAACTAAAGCAGAAAGTGGTCGCAGAAAGCCTGCTATTATCCTTGTAATCGAATATTCTTCCATATCAGTTTTTTCATCTTTTGTTACTTCAGTTTCCATATCAAAACCTCCATACTAAATAATATCTCTATTTTCTTTAGAAAAAATAAGAAAAAGAAGTTTTAAAAGATTGATAAATAAGTTTTTCAAAGTTTTCCGAATAACTTATCCAGTTTCCTTAATCTTTTCCATGAGTTCATCAGTTCGTCTGAAAGATATTTTGCATTTTGGACAAACTCTAAGCGTCATAGTTTGGCGCCTATTAAGATAATCACTAACAAAAGTTACCATAAATTTTGCGCAGTTTTGACAAACAGGTTTGTTACAAATATAGCATTCCCGTTCCTCTGTTTTAGCACCACAAATGTGACAGATGCTTGGCATTTTTTCCCACCAATATAAAACTAATAGCTACTTTTCAAACTATTGCTATTTAAAGCAATTCAAATTGAAATTCAATTTTAGGTTTTTATAAATCTAAACGTTAAAAAGATATTGTTTATCATTTTTAGCCTTGAAAACATTTAAAAACAGCCAATTTTTTACGTTTTTAAGTCACTATAATTTATTCTTATTTATACAAGTTCTTTTCTTACTTCTTCGATAATAAAAGGTAGAATTTTCCCCGCTTTTTCATAAAAAATCACGTCAAAATTAGGATCAAACGGTGTCTCGGTTAAGTTGATTAGGATCAAATTCTTATCACTTTGAATCACTATTCTTGGCAATTCTGCTGCAGGAAAAACTGTCAAAGAACTACCTATTACTAGCATTAAAT
>SMTZ1_10001893_pt1 | contig 25637 bp, 22 predicted proteins | sample DeeMarSWOR136_30_FD_25667 | JGI IMG/M metagenome (IMG submission 25667)
ATGCATACGAGGGTGATGGTTCGTCAGGCACGGTGTACATACAGGCCCGTGATGATTCAGGCACGTCAACTATTTCTACACAGTTTAGAACACAGTCCAGTGGTTCATTAGTCGACGTGATGTACCTTTCACCCATAGGCAGTGTCGGCATCGGGACGTCGATTCCAGGTGATAAACTTGATGTGAACGGTGATATCAACATCAATTCCCTCTATAAGATAGCGGGAGAAACCGTGCTTTCCAATAAGGGCTCGAATAATATCTTTTTGGGCGTCGGTGCCGGGGCCTCCAATACCCATGGGACATCTAATACATTCTTAGGATATCAGGCAGGCTATTCCAATAAAGGAGACTTCTTAGATCTATATTTAGGTAGTTCTAACACATTCGTAGGATCTACTGCTGGCAGATGGAACACCACAGGCTATAGAAACACATTCGTAGGAGATCAGGCAGGCTACGACAATACTACAGGATGGAGCAACACATTCTTAGGATGTGCAGCAGGATGGAAGAACGAGACAGGTAGTTACAACACATTCTTAGGGGACGAAGCAGGCCGCGACAACACCGAAGGCCATACCAACACATTCGTAGGATATGGTGCAGGCTTACTTAACACCACAGGTGATGAGAACACATTCGTAGGAGAAGCTGCGGGTCACGACAACAAGACAGGCAGCGGTAATGTATTTATCGGGCACGAGGCTGGATATTATGAAACCGGCTCGAACAAGCTCTACATCGCTAACAATAAAACCACTCCTTTGATTTATGGGAATTTTTCAACAGGCAGGGTTGGCATCAACAATACGGGTCCACAGGGAGCATCCATCTACCAGAGAGGAATCTTGCTACACGGAGATTACGTCTTTGAGCCGGGCTATGAGCTGGAGTCAATTGAGGAGCATTCAGAATTTATGTGGCAGCATAAGCATCTGGCAGCGATTCCAAAGGCAAAGGTTGATGAAAACGGTGTGGAAATCGTTGAAGTCGGGGCCCATCGCAGGGGCATAGTAGAGGAGCTATATTGAGCAGTTAAATAATCGTATCAAGACATTAGAGGAGAAACTGGCGAAATTTGAAGCGGTGCTAAATCCCGCGCAATAGCGTCATTCCCGCTTAGAACGGAAAAGTAAAGTTATTTAAAAGGGTGAGAGTATGCACAAGACAAAAGTAGTAAGAACGATGTGTGTTTGGGTGCTTTAATGTTTAGTTAATGTTGAAAGAACGGTGGAAATTAAGGAGACAAAAAAATGGAAACAAAACAGAAAATGACAAAAAAGTTCACAATCTTGGTTCTGGCTTTGGTCTTGATGGTCTATCAGGCTAAAGTCATTGAGGCAACAGTAATGGGCACGGCTTGGACCTATCAGGGCCGACTGATGGACGCCGACTACCCTGCGGACGGGCAGTATGATCTTCATTTCAAGCTATACGACGCCAATATCGCAGGCACACAACTGGGAAGTACGATTGATGCTAACGAGGTTGACGTGATTGACGGCTACTTTACGGTGGAGCTGGATTTCGGCAGTTCAGCCTTCAGCGGCGATGCCCGCTGGCTTGAAATTGGCATTCGGCCGGGTGATAGCAACGGTACAGACCCGTATTCGGTTCTAATGCCGCGCACGGAAGTAAAGCCAACGCCATACGCGCTCTTCGCTTCTTATGCCGCAGGCGCACCGGATGACGGCGACTGGGGAGTCCGTTACGGTCAAACGCTGTATTCAATCCCGCCGGGCAACGTCGGCATCGGAACACATACTCCATGGGCAAAGCTGGAGGTCGTGGGCGACATTATGATTAGCAATGGTTCGAGTTTTTGGGGAAAAGACAGCGGTGGAATGGGCAGACGTATGATCACCGGTTATAGTGATGATAACCTCTATGTCGGAGACTTCATTGGGCCAACTTGGCTGGACATTGCTTTTGGTGCAGGCGGGGCTTTTGGTGCAGGCGGGGCCGAACGTATGCGTATTAAAAACACGGGCAATGTCGGCATCGGGACGATGTCGCCGGCAGCCAAATTACATATTGGCGGGACGCCGGGCGTTGATGGGATAATGTTTCCGGATGGAACATTGCAGACGAGTGCGGGAGGCGGTAGTGGCGGTGACATCACTGCCGTTAATGCAGGTACAGGCTTGAGTGGAGGAGGGACTTCAGGTGATGTAACGTTGAATGTGAATTTTGCAGGCACCGGCTCGACCAGCATGGCGGCGCATTCCGACCATTCTCATGACGGGCGGTATTATACCGAGGCGGAACTTCAAACGAGCGGTATGGCCCACGTCAATTGGGGTAACCTGACCAGCGTGCCGGCAGGTTTTGCCGACGGAATCGATAACATTGGTCCTGGCGGTGAGCTAACGCTGCCCTTTGCGGGTAGTGCTTCAAGCAGTGGTAGTGTGTTCTTTGTGCGCAATGTCGAGGGCAGTACTGGAAGGGGCATCGCGGGAGTGGCCGACGGCACGACAGGCGTTGGCGTGTCCGGTACCGCATATGGCAATGAGGGCAAGGGCGTTTTCGGCTTTGCCTCTAATAGTGCTAACCTCACGCACTACGGCGGTTACTTTCACGCGACAGGCAGATATGGGTATGGTGTCCACGGCTACGCCGATGGCAACGACGGTCGGGGTGTGGATGGTTGGGCTGCTGCCACCGGTGATGTCATGAACTATGGCGGTCACTTTACAGCGGTAGGTAACTTTGGCCGGGGTGTATACGGTGACGCATCGGGCGAGCATGGCATCGGCGTGTATGGCCGTGCTAGCAAAACTGGCGATTACACCAATTACGGCGGTTACTTTTTAAGCAAAGGCAACCAGGGACGGGGCGTATACGCTGAGGGCGGCTCCAGTGGTTATGCCGCCGAGTTTAGGGGTAATGTACTAATTCGCAGTCACAGCACTGGTGCAACTGTGATTGAACTGGGTGAAGGGCTTGACTATGCAGAAGGCTTTGACGTGTCGGGTAAGCAAGAGATTGGTCCCGGCTCGGTTCTGATTATCGATGCTGATAATCCCGGCAAATTGGCTCTAAGCGCTAAAGCTTATGATAGCAAAGTAGCCGGTATTGTGGCTGGTGCTAACGGAATCGGCTCCGGGGTTCGTCTGGGAGCAGGTGAGTTTGATTATGATGTGGCATTGGCAGGCAGGGTTTATTGCAACGTCGATGCTACAGAAACGAGCGTAGAGCCGGGTGATTTGCTTACCACATCGTCTATTGCGGGCTATGCCATGAAAGCCACAGATTATATGCGTACTCAAGGGGCCATCTTAGGCAAGGCGATGGAAAAATTGGAAAAAGGCAAAAAGAGACAGATACTGGTGCTGGTAACTTTGCAGTAAGAAAGGGGTATAACGATGAATACTAAGAACACTCTAATTAAAGCGATTCTGTTAGCGGTGTTCCTGTCTTCACCGGCGATTTCGCAGGACGAGCTACTAATCATCGCTCCGGATGAGTTCATCGATGAACTGCTGCCGCTGATGAGATTCAAAGAAGCTAGCGCCAGACCTACAGTATTATTGAGATTAAGCCAGGTTTACAACCTAAATTTTCAGGGCGATGAGCCAGAGCAAATCAAACGATGCATCGCACACTATGAACAGGCCCTTGGCATAGACCACGTACTTTTAGTGGGCGACGTGGATAAATTCCCAGTTAGATGGAGATGGTGGGGTAGGCCTGATGAAGAATATTGGGGAGCTTCTGACCTCTATTATGCAGACCTGTATGAAAATGGTACGAAAAATTTTGATGATTGGGATGATAACAATAATGGGCTCTATGGAGAGATAGAATTCGCCCCCGACGGAACGATCAATAATGATGAAATTGATTTTTTACCAGATGTTTCTGTAGGAAGGATTCCTGCTTCAGAACCCAACGAGGTGACCGCATACGTGAACAAGGTCATCGCATATGAGTTAAAGACAACTCCATCTGATGCATGGTTCAAAACAGCAGCGCTCTACACAGGATGTTGGAACGTGTGGGACAATTGGAATAAAGATAAGGTAGGCGATTCTTTAGAGAACCGGGGCTTTAATGTGCTGGAGACCTCGGACGTTAATAGTATAAGATACGGTCATTGGGATCCTTGCCCAACACCAAATGAGCCAGACAAGATGTGTTGTTCCGAACCCTGTGACATGCCGGAGACTGTCATCAACGATATGAATAGTGGCTTGGGCTTTGCCAATTACTTAGGACATGGTAATGCGGGTGGTTGGGCCGAACTGGGCTTTAGTATTAATGATCTTACCCGGCTTACTAATTCAGGAATGTTACCTATAGCTTTTGGTGCAGCCTGTGACACAGGAAGGTTCGCTTGGCAGGCCCGATTTCATCCTTATGTAGATGCAAATGGTCAAGAGCACTGCGGAACGGCGAACGGTGAGTCTCTTCCACCTGGTCCTTATCCGCATTGGAGTCTACCGCGACCGCATCCAGTGCAATTTGACGCGCCGCCTGTTGGTGATGCTAATGGGAGGATTAACTGTCCCCTGCCCGGTGATTTATGTCCCATTGATCCTGGCTGCAATTGTCGTCGCTGCTTGTGTTATAATTGTCCATACGATCCACATTGCTTTGCTGAGAACCTGTTATTCGGTAATCCTATCGGCTCTGGTAATGGTGCTATTGCCTATCTGGGTGAAAGAACAGGAGGCCGATCATTTGTTCGGATGCTTGATCGATACTTCTTCGAAGCTTATGACACTGGAGGGCTTGAAGTGCTGGGTCAGATGTGGCAGTACATGATTGAGGAGTATTATATTTACTACGACTTGGCCAACGCCAATACCTGGCCACATCAGCCTGCCGATTGGGAGTGGGGCCATAAGTTTGATGAGCCCCAAAAACTCATTCTTTTTGGTGATCCTTCTTTAATTGTCGGGGGAGCCTTCCGCACCGCTTTATGCGGTAATGTGTACGACGGCAACGGCGGTCCTTTGCAAAGCAACTCTCGTTACAGGTTGAACTGCAATGTTACCGTCCCGGCAGGACAAAAGCTAACCGCTAATCCAGGTGCGCCAGTGGCATTTGAAAGTGGGAAAAAGATAACAGCTATTGATGCAAATCCCAGTAACGGGCTTGTTGTCAATGGAACGGTAGCTCAACCTGTGTGCCTTTTGTCTGAGAATGTAAATCCTCAGGCTCCGGGAATCCACGGCGTTAGAGTGAGAGGGCAAATAAGAGTGCGAAATGGCGGAGAGATAAAGCTATATTAATCTGGTGCGAAGAAAATGTAATAGCAAGAGGACAAAGTAATGAAAAATATAAAAATTACAGTGGTGATTGCTCTGGGAACGGTTCTGGTTTTCATGTCACAGAGCCGGGCTGAGATGGCAACCTTGGAAGAGGCCCTGACCGTGGCGAACAACTGGATCACCTTGATCATCCACAAAAAGGGAAGCTGGGGTGGTTTTGAGACTGCTGAGGTGGAAGAGATTCAGGAATTCAAGCGTGGCCAGCGATTTATAGGCTATTTTTGCCGGGTACAGCCGAAGGGATATATAATAATCTCCCTCTGCAAGGGATTAACTCCGGTGAAGATGTATTCCTCTACCTGCAATCTGGATCCAGACTCTGGAGAAGGCATGACCGACCTAGTAAAAGACTGCATGGAGCATATTTTAGAAGGTGTTGAACATCTGCTTGGTCCAATCGAGTCGGTGCCAAGCCTGAACTTGCGGAATATACTTGAAATCAATTACCAGCCGACTTGGGATGAGTTGGTAGGCGACTTTGGAATCTTCAAAGCGGGGCTGGAATCTGGAGTGATAGAGATGAACTATCAGCAGGGTACGCAGCTGCTTACATCGTTATGGCATCAAGACGATCCTTACAACCGCGAAATTCCGGCACCACCACCTGGAGATGACTGTACTGCTGCCCGATGTCTAGTAGGATGTGGCCCATTGGCTGACAGCCAGATTATGCGCTTTTGGTCTTGGCCCCCGTATGGGGATGGAAGCCCTTACAATGACACCTACGATTGGCAGAATATGCCCGATTCTCTTACAGCAGGTTCACCAGCCATTCGGATTGATGCAGTTGCAGAATTGTGCCATGAGGTAGGGGTAGCAGCGGTTGAGGATTACTGTGGCGAAGGAGGCTGTCAATCAGGTAACACTCTGTTAGAAAACATAGATGCGTTAACGAATAACTTCCGTTACTCCAATTCAGCTTCTCGTGAGGAAAGACGACTTTATGCCAGTACAGCAGATTGGTTTAATGCTATAAAAGCACAGATCAACTTGAACAGGCCGGTGCTCTATGAAATCCCTGGGCATTTCATTGTAATAGACGGCTGGCAAGAGATTGGTACGCCAAGCGTCCAGGAAGTTCATGTGGTTTATGGTGCTGGCGGCGGTAGCGACGGTTGGTATGCGCTGGATTACAATATTCCTGGAACGGATCCCACCTGGCAATGGGAAAAGATGGCTATAAATATTGTGCCGGACCAGGCCTTAGGTACTTCCGTATCAGGGATGTACAGCCGTGACGCATCATTTCCCTATCGGTATTTTGACCAGGATGCTACCGGTAACAGTGCCAGCTTTGCGGCTGGCCAAAACATACAGTTTCTACCAGGTGTTAGTGTGACTGGGATCAGCACGACAGGCGGTTATATCCGGTTTGTGGGGACAAGTTCTGACAACACGCGACTTTTCTCGATCAGGGGTACTGCAGCAACCGCGACAGTAGCGAGTGTCCAAAGCTACGATGGTGGGATCAGGTTATACCAGAATGGTGGTATCCGGTTTCATTGATAAGAGTATTATCACATACAAGTAAGGACCCAATTAAAAAATGAATCAGGAGATAGAAATGAAAAATGAAACAACGATAATCCATTGGTTACATGTTTGGGTGCTGCTTCTAATTATTTCGGTGGCATCAAGTGCGAACAGCCAATATGAGTTGAGTTGGTACACAATTGACGGAGGTGGCGGACGAAGCACTGGTGGGTCATACACGCTTACAGGCACTATCGGCCAACCGGATGCTGCCTATTCGGCGGGCGGCAATTATGAATTACTCGGTGGCTTCTGGCCGGGCGGCCCTTTATGTTTTGTCGATTTCGAGCACTTTGCACGATTTGCTGAGCAATGGTGGTTAACAGGAACCGGGCTGTCCGCTGACCTGTATGAAGATGAGAACAATATTGTAGATGGCCTTGATTTGCAGGTGTTTGTCGATTATTGGCTCTGTTATTGTCCAGCAGACTGGCCGTTGAAATGAAAGTATAAATCAGCTTGTTTATTTGGTTTATGTCTTGAGCTGATTATGTTGTAATTCAGCTTACTCTAAGTGTGGGACAGTGGACGTTTGAGATGATGAGCAGACGCATCATATTTAACATTAGTAGGTGGCCTTTATATAAGTTGTCACTTTTATAGCCAATTTTGTATTGGTAGCCGTTCAACAGATTGACGAAGCACAGGATCAATATTTGTATAAACCTTGTTTGTCAGATTAGGTGATGAGTGTTCTAAAAGTCTTTGAGTAACAGCAGTCGAAACTCCATTTTGAGCAAGAACTGATCCGAAGGTCTTTCGAAAATCATGAAACTTTAAATCAAATAGCCCTGCTTTCTTACATATTTTCTTCCATCTTTTGTAATTGAAGTTATCGTTGAATAATCTGTGCTGCCCTGAACTTGAATGGTTGAGGTATTCCTTTAATTCTTGCATTATCACTGCAGGAACAGGACGAGCGCCCATACTTTTTCTGGTTTTCCTGCTTGAGGTAGTTATGCAGCTCTTTTCAAAGTCAATATCAAAAATTTTAAGTGACTCAATATCACCTCGCCTTAGACCTGTCCCTAAGGCCAACAAAATTCTTATTCTCATTGAACGATATGGCTCTGTAGCTTTCAATAGATTCTTAACTTGAGTATCATTTAATGACTTTACTGGCTTTTCATCTACTTTTAGCTCTTTGATTTCTAATTCGCCATTCAAATACCTGCTTTTCCTGCACCAGTTTGCGAATGTTTTAAGATTCCTGAGATCCTTGATGAGAGTGGGACGTTTCACTTCGGGGCTTCTTTTAAGGATGAAATCATCGATGATATTCTGTGTAAATTGTTTTGAATTACACTTCCCTTCAAGTCGTTCAAAATTACGTAATGTCAAGACATGTTCATAAAGAGTCCCTTCGGTGACACCCTGGATTTTTTTGGCTTCGATATATTCTGATATCATTTGTTCCCAACCGACCGATACAATTCCTGTAAAAACGTCAGAGTTCAATTGAGTATATTTGATATGCCTAAAATGCTTAGCAAGTTCTTTGCTTGGCAAAGCCTTTGATTTTCGCTTACCGCTTTCGTACCAACCACACCACCAGCCTTTTATGTTTTTTCTCTTGTAGATCCATACCTTCTTCATAATATCTATTTTATCGTAAAGATGAGGGCGTGAATCAAGGCAGAAAAAGGGTGGATAATCGGAAGAAATAGTGCCATTTTGGTGTCAAACATTGAAGCTTCTGAAATACTAAAGACATAATCCTCTGTGTAATAACTGTTTATAGAGAGTAGGAACTTATGGTCTAACAGATTTAATATCTGTTTGCCATTTTCTTAGATAAACATCCTGCAAAAAACATAAAGAAATGAGGAGGGAAGAACATTTATAGTATCCATCGGCCCTCTTTCTATTTCATGAGTAAGAGGGCCTTACGTTAGATAAGGCTCTCGAGGTGAAAAAAATGGCACAAAAGCCTAAAGCAAAATTCGCAGCTGGAACTGTCTCGGCTGCTATCTGGGAAAACGAAGTGACTGCAAGAAACGGAAAGCAAGTGAAGTTGCTCAAAGCAACTGTCGAGAGACGCTATAAGGATAGCAATGGAAACTGGAAATCGAGCGGCAGCTTTGGCAGAAACGAGATACCTTTGGCTATCTATTGCCTTGAAAAGGCATTCGATGCGATTATTAATGCAAACAAAGGTGATGACGATAACGAAACCGGCGACAACTATTATTGAATGTTTTCTTTTTAGCTCTCCTTTTTCAGGAGAGTTTTCTTATTCTTTCTACTGATATATTTTCTATATTGAAAATAAATCAACCTATTTTACTCTGCAAGTTCTAAACCGCATCGAATCTTTTCTTGGCGGTTCGTTAGAGTATAGACGAACCGCCAAAGAGTGGTTCGACAGAGGTGAAGAAAAATGAAACAATATACGAGACTTAGGGGTAATATCAAACCTTGCTATTGCATAACCTGCGGCCGATTGTCTTATATCGATCCGCAGGACGGGACATACTCAGAGTTTGGCTGTCCATATGGATGCGGTAGTAAACAGGTGGAAATCTGAATAAGATGAACAGAACGCTGAACCATTATTTTCAATAATGAAAATAATGGTTTCTTCCTGATGGCTCGCTCATGAATAGGCGAGCCATCAGTCAAAGGAATTTTACCGGAGGTGATGAAGATGATACTTGCTGATATGGAAGAGCGTACAGATGAACTTTTGAAGCTACATGCCGAGAATCTGAAGAGAAAATACAAAGCTGAGATTGAGAGGGCAATTGATAAGATTAAACTCGGCGTTGTTCCGGCAAGGAAACGTAAAAAGGATGAAAAGTGGTGGCGAAAGCAATGGTACAGATCGATGATGCGGGATAGAAAAGCCGCCCGCAGACTTTCTCATTCACAGATTTCAGACACAAGACTATAATGAATGTGATACGCAACCAGCGTTGGTTGCTACAGCAAGCAGATTTACTTTTGGCAAAGGAGGTTGTGTATAATTCATGAACAAGTTCTCATCATTACCAGTCCTGACTACAGGTCTTCTGCTCAGTCTGGTTCACCACTCTATGGCGGGCTTTGATTCCCCTTATCCACATAGCAGCCTCATTTCAGAACTCAAATGGTCACCTGTGGTGAAAATGAAGGGCTATGCAAATGGCGATAATTGGCCAATTGCCTGGATGCATGACGATTCTCAATTGACAGCCTTCTGTGATGGAAAAGGCTTCTCCAAGGAAGATCTGGATTTGTCTTTGGGATTTGCATGGGTTTATGGAGATCCACCTGGGTTTTATGCGAAAAACATCAGAAGCGGCGCAGATACGCCGACGGGGTGGGGAGCAAAGGGGATAAAGGCCAGTGACATGATTGCAGTGGATAATGTGCTCTATATGTTCGTTAGGAATTACAAGCCTTCAGGTTCGGACGATTTCACAAATTCCCGATTGGCCTGTTCGACCAATTCTGGAGTAAGTTGGACGTGGGCGGGCTGGCATTTCTCGGATACCTTTGGCTGCCCTGCATTTGTACAGTTCGGCAGGAATTATCAGGGAGCCAGAGACGAGTACGTCTATATTGCCTCTCAAGCCAATGACAGTGCATACGGCTATTCTCCGGATATTGTGATGGCTCGGGTCAACAAGGGTGAAGTCATGAAGCGGAGCAAATACGCTTTCTTCGGGGGGATAGAGAACGGCCATGCGATCTGGTTCGAGAATATTGCTAAGGGAAAACCAATTTTCACGGATCCCAAGGGCACACAACGCATAGCGATTACATATAATGCAGGCCTTGGCCGATACATCCTGACGAGTTCACATTTGACGGGTAAGAAGGCGACACACACGGCGGCCCTTGGTATATTTGAGGCCCCTGAGCCATGGGGGCCCTGGTCAACGATATATTACGATGATCATTGGTCAGTAAAAGACGGTAAGGATTGTCGTACATATCACCATAGATTTCCCGCGAAGTGGATAAGTGTCGATGGTAAGACGATGTGGTTATTGTATTCAGGTCTGGACTGCGATTTGTATTCTTTCTGTGTAAAGAAGGCAGTGCTGGAAGTTGTCCAGAAGAAATAGATCTATATTTCTAATAGCGAGGACGTATTATGAATATCGACATAAAGACCAACTATGTACGGTGCTGTTGGTTTTTCGTCACTAATAGTATCCAGATGTTAGTTTGATAAAGGCAGGTTAGATATGATTGAATTGCTAAGGAACAGAAGGAGTATTAGAAAATACACAGATAAGGATATTGAGCCAGAGAAGATTGAGTTGCTGAAGGAAGTTGTTTTGAGGTCGCCATCCTCAAGAAACTTTGACCCATGGGAATTCATCTTTGTGGACGACCAAGGGCTTCTAAAGCAGCTTGCTCTGTGCAAGCCGCACGGGGCCAAGTTCTTGGAGGGAGCAGCACTTGGTATTGTTGTTTGTGCTGATGAACAAAAGAGCGATGTGTGGATAGAGGATTGCTCTATTGCATCGATTCTTGTCCAGATGACAGCCCAATCGATAGGCTTGGGAAGTTGTTGGATTCAAATAAGGAAAAGGATGTACGATAACCATAAGACTTCAGAGGATTATATCAAGGACTTGCTGAATATACCGGATAATTTTAAGGTTGAATCAATTATTGCTATCGGGTATCCAGCAGAGAAGAGGGAGCCGGTTCGACAAGAAGATCTAAAATATGAAAAGGTGAAATTCAACAGTTACTAATGGCTGGAGGAGTTGCCTCAATAAGAGGAAGAATTAGTACCTTGCGGTTTTATAGTAGATTGTTCTTTGTTTCATCTTTAACAGAATTGGGATAGTAGGTTGGATTCCGGTGTATATATTGCAGTCCTCTATATGTCAAAGGACCGACTAATTCGTGTAGGTAAGCTCGGGCGGTTACATTTTCGTAAGGGAATTTACTTTTATGTAGGAAGTGCACAACGGAATCTTTCAAAACGGCTTGAACGTCACAGCAAGAAGAAAAAAGCTCTCCGTTGGCATATTGATTATTTATCAGTCAAGGCGAAAGTGCTCGGAGCAATCACTATTGCTGGACCACGAGAGCTTGAATGTCAATTAGCAAGGAAACTCAGTGGGATGTTTGAGGTGCCTGTGCCTGGTTTTGGCGTTTCTGACTGCCGTTGTGGTGGGCATTTATTCTATGTATCGCAGCTTTAATAAGAGCCTGCATTGCTTTAAAATTATTGAGTCATGGATAAAAAGAGGCAGATAAAAATCAGCAAATTCTTGAGCTATGCTCTTCGTCACCATCCGGGGAGCATCGGTATTGAACTGGACGAACATGGGTGGGCGGATGTATCTGAATTGCTAAAGTGTGCAGAGCGGAGTGGCTTTACTATTAAGCCTGATGAATTGAATATAGTGGTAAAAGAAAACGATAAACAACGATTTTCTTTCAGTGAAGATGGATTGCGGATTAGAGCTAAGTATGGACATTCTATTGCTGTTGATTTGGGCTACAGTCCAGTTATCCCACCTGATGTCCTTTACCATGGTACGGCGAAGAGTAATCTGGAATCAATCCGGGCCAACGGCCTAACCAAGGGGAGTCGATACTATGTCCATCTTTCGCCGGATAATGAGACGGCGATTAGTGTTGGTCAACGTCATGGCAAGCCAATAGTCCTCAAGGTCCTTTCGGGGCAGATGCACTCAGATGGCTACACGTTCTATTTTTGTTCTGAGAGCAAGGTTTGGCTTACAAACGGTGTGCCGCCGGAATATATAAGGTTCCCTAAAGTATGATTGGGGAAAAGATTTTTACTATGATTGTCCGTTTAGCTTCTGTTTCATAAGCCGGCCCATCTTGAATCTTACCGTGTGCTTGGCTGGTACCTGGACAGATTCGAAAGTCTTTGGATTATGTGCCTTTCTTGCTGCTCGAATTCGTATTTCAAAGACACCGAAGTCACGAAACTCTATACGATTACCTTCGGAAAGTTCGGAAACAATATTATTGAGGAAATGCTGTATTATGGACTGAACTAAAGAGTTTTTGCTTTGAGTGCTCTGTGCAATTCGGTCGACAAGCTGCTTTTTTGTTATTGTTGCCATCATATCATCCTCAAATCAGATTGTGTTAGATTGAAGAGTATACAGATAGGATTGTGCCCAATCAAACAGTTTATCTGTGGAAGGCTACGATTTATCGTTGAATTCTTATCAGATACCATGTCGTTGCTTGATCTCCGATAGATAACTTGACCTCTCCGTTTGCGCTGTGTGCAGTTGTGATGTATCCCAGAGCTTTACTTGCACCATCTAAAGGAACTAGCTCAATTTTTTGAGATGATTCGAGGTTTCGTAGGATTACCTGTCCTTTGACAGGTTCAATAACGGTCGGAGCAGATCCCCAGTTGGATAAGGTCGTCCTTTTTTCGTTCCAGACCATGCCTTTATTCTCAGACCTGGCCGTTGTGACGAGAAGTAATCGCTGCGAGCAGGATAAGGATTGGCCGTCAAGTGAGGTTAATATTATAGAGCAGAATTCGTTTTCTACTGCGGCGGATAGGTTCTTCAGAACTTTATTTTGGCCTTTGACAAAACCGATGAGAGCCTGTGATTTTTCTGTTTCAACTGTTACAAGGCCTTTTCCCTGCTGAGCATGGTACCAGGTGAGTTCACCTGTGTCAGATACAACCGGGCTACCCTGGCTGACTTTTGGGAATTCTCCTGACTCATCATTAAAACCGACTATTCGCGTTGTATGCCGGAGAGGAATGGATGGTGAGAATGCCGGCGTAAAATATGAACCCTCAGAATATGGAAGCCTGATGCCCTCGCGGACCTGCTCGACGGAATAAGATCTTGGAATGGTCTTGAGTGCCGGGCGAACATCGCTTCTTAGAAACATCAAGGCTCCAGCGGCAAGATTCGTCATTCTCACAGGATCCGGCCGAATTTCGAAGTGTCCCGGCATTCTCGCCTCCCATTCTTGCGGATCTTTGTGCTCGAAAGTGTAGAAGAAAATGCCGTCCCAGTCGTGGAATGCTGAGTATGCCGCTAGGATGCCGATACCTTCACAGGCGTATTCGTTGGGGAAAGGGTGATTGATCTCTGAAACAGTGTAGGTTTTGCCGGCAACGGCAGAACGAGAAAGCTGAACCACAGTAGAGTTGAAAGGCTCATTAACCATGGGAGTGTTCCTGATGGAAAAGGTCCTGCGCTTTGTCTTGGGATCAGTGAAATACCGGGGATGCTGCCAATACACGTGACCATCTACAATATCCATCTTTGACGTGGAAGTAAGCAATGGATAGCCGGTCTTGCCATGATTATGGTCGCTTGTACCTACAATAAGCGCCTGTACGCTTAGTTCTTTTTTTAGATAACGGTACATTGTTTGGAAATAATTATTCTCCAGTTCCATATAGAAAGTGGCTTCTAGATGAAACCTCTTTTCAGGAGCAGCGGCGAACTGTTTTCTCGTTAAACGAGGTATAAGCCCATCTTCTTTAACGCCGACCATGTCGCGTAGTGCTTTCAGTTCGGCTGAAGGCATGTGCTCTTTCAGCCATTCATTGTATTTCCTGGTCAGTTGATCCGCATACCAGGCTGTAATGTCGGTCCATGTTCCGGGTCGCTTATTCGTGTTTTTCCCAAGCAGCCTGTCGCTGAACCATGCCTCGACAATGGAATTCTCATTCACAAGTTCAACGACTGCAATAGCGGGTTCGTTGCGATATTCAGATTTCGTGTAGGGATTATAGTGGGTTAGAAGCTGCTTGGCATACTCTTTGTGCAGCGACTGAATATGCTCATCAAAATAGTTTACCACTTTTGCCAGTCCGAGATATTCATAATCCTTCACACCATCGCCTTTGCGATAGTTTCTCCCCACATTGAGATTGATATTTGTGTAGATGCCGTGTTTTTTCAACTCGGCTATAAAGTAATCTAACCGGTCAAATTGTTGAGGGTCCAAAGCACGTGTGTTGTCTCTGCCTTTTATAAAGAGGCTGCTTGACCAGTTCGAATCGAGAAAGTGAAACCTGACACAATTTATACCAAAACGTGCCAGATGTTCTGCCACTATGGGGGCGTCTTCTTTCGACGGAAAACATGATGCGGCTGTAAAGTTGACTCCCCATATGCGAAAACGCTCGCCGTTTGGTTTTGCCAAGTGGCCGTTCCTAATCCGGATGAATCCTTCTTTGCCTGCAGGAGTATCCAATAGAAAGGAAAGATTGACGAGTGAATCCGAGTTCTGACGCCAGTCAATAGTGAATGGCGTCATTTGAATGCTCTCAGCAAATGTTGGGCTTACAAATAGTAGTAAGAGCAGGATAGAAATGTTCATATGCTTGCCAAGCATAAGTCTCTCCTATGTTAAATTCATTCATGCTGTTAGGTCATTATGTTTGAAGCATACCAAATTCGCCCTTTAAACACAATATGCTGCGGAAGTCCCAAAAAAACATGAACCCGGATTTCCTAAGTAACTATCGAAGTATTGGCTCAGGGAAGCTTGACCCACGGCGATTCGCTTTTTTTCGGAGCGAATCGCCATCAGGGCGGTGCGTTTGGAGGTGGAAAAATGTCAGGACAAGAAGTTGAGAAGGAGCCCAGGCTGTTGCCGGTGGCAAGATTGAATGGGCAGGAGTTCTTGGTGGATGTCGAGAACAGACAGTTCAGGAATTTCAAGAATTCCGATGAAGTCATCAGCATGCACTCACAGCGAGGTAGGAAGATGGTTAAGGACATGCAGGGCAGCGAATGGAAATGTTATGGCCTGTCAACAGGTAGAACAGGCAGGGCTGAGGTGTAAAAATGAAGCATACCGTAGATAAGAAAGTTGAACGAATCAGAAACAGAGCCAGCTACCTTCTGTTTCAACAGCTTTACGATTTCCTGACCAAAAAGCCGAGTGTGGTGGATATTCTAAGGAAGTTTCATGATATCCTTGATGCCCGAAGGAGCTTTGGCAGTATCCGAAACTCAGCGTATGCAGCAGAGAGCCTTGATTTGGTTCTTAAGGACAATAAGGAGATGAACAAATGACACCAAAGGTACATAAGGGCGATACATCTGAAAAGTTTTTGAGTAATTTTGTTTTTGGCGATTTTTTCGGAGATGTCAAATGTCGTTATGGCCATAAGACAAGATTATTCAATATCGGCAGAAGCCACTATGTTGCTTGTGACAGATGCAGGACGTATGTTTTTGTTGGTGCAAACCTGATGAGTTGCTGGCGACAGCAAAACAGGGGCATTTGGCAGGACAATTATGATAGCATAAAGGATTATGAGTATGTTGAGTGAATATCTCGATTCATAGGATACAAACCAAGGAATTTAAGAACAGGGTTCTTCCCTTCACGACCAAATTTCTGTTAAACCCCTTTGGTTCAACACTCCTGCAAATTCTTGATTTTTTCACAATTGGGGGGCCGTGACGCTGTCCGAACCGCAAATTGGAATTTACGATTTTCAACTATTCGGGCTGCAGGTATTCGCCCCTATTGATTTTTCTACGGAAAATCATAAATCCCTTAAGCGGTTCGCACTACGCCCCGTCCCGCCCTCGAATTGAGAAAAAATCAAAGCCGTGCTTCCACCTTCTCATCTAATAGGGAGAGCCAGGATTTATAATGAAAAAAATTTTACACTGGCTGCTTGCTATTAGGTTCGTAGGCGGACTCCACGGCTTGGTTACCACTCCGCCTTTCGGCACTGGGTGTCGAAAGACGGAGGTGGTCAACATGGACCAAGAAACAGATTTTATCTTATATGAGGGTGTTGTCGTGCCTGAATCTGTTTTGCTCAGGAGAGAAAAACGCAATCCCTTCGGGAGCATTGAAGGTTTGCCAGACGAGGAGCTGGCAGACCCGGATGAGCTTGAACGGGCCTATTACATGGAATTGTGGGGGCCTGTTTTGACGCTACCAAAGCCTAAGAGTGCCAGGTTCAACCCAGCTTGGGATTGTGATTCAGAGCTGGGCTTCAACGCGTTTGCTACGGTGGACTTTGACAGGATGATGCCAGAGTATGACAAGGTCAGGTACAAAGCAGACAAGCTTGAGGAAGAGCGTAAAGACTTGAATATTATGATTTACATTTTGAATGAACGGATTAAAAGCAAGGTCAAGTACAAGGTGCTCAAGTATGTTATATCCGGCATCATTGATGCGGATGACATCCGTGATGGGGATATGTGGCAGTTTGCCAAGCTTTGTATGCGTTCAGTGAGGCTCAAGGAGCAAATCAAGAAGCTGCGAGAGAAGAGCAGGCGGACACAGAAGGAGAAAGTAGAGAAGTTCTGGGCGTCGATGGGGTGCTGAGGTTCACCAATCTAGTGGAGGTTATTGCAGATGGCTTATTGGTTTAAGAGCAGGTTCGACCTGGATTAGACGCCCCTCCCTCGTCCGGTAGGGGCGTTGCGGTTCTGCCGGTGTTAGTGCATGTTGTGCTTATTAGTAATGTTTAAGAGTCAATTTTTGGAGGTGATTCAAGATGCGATAGGATTCATTTCAGGGTTTTAAAAGGGTGCTGAGAGTCTGTGAAAAGGATTGGAAAAGTACAGGGGATTGATGCATTGAAGTGCTTCGCACTTGGGCGACTTCCGCTTCGCTCCAGTCACCATCCCGGCGCCGCTGACGCGTCGCCGGGGTCCCGCTCGGCTCCGCCTCGCGGGAAAAAAGAGAGTTAAGATAGCTAATCTGTAGCAGTGAATCATAGGGTAATGATTTGTTATTAGGACAAAAGAATATGCTTTAACAGAAAGCTTTTTGGGCTTTTTGGGAATACATAGAGGGGTGAGTCCGACAAGTTATTGAAAAACAACGGTTTAGGTTAATAAATAAGTTGGGAATACATGAAAAAATACATATTAAAAGATCGGATATCCGAGCCCCAAAATCTACCTATTTTAACATCATACTGGTTGGAATAGTACATTCACACTTCAAGGGTAAAGAAGGGTGAATGATCGTTTATTTACAAGGACTTAAGAGTAGGAATTCATTCACACTAACAAAAAATACTAAGAAATCCGAACGGTAGGGTGAATGTGAATGATTTCCCATCTTAACATTCCTCGTGCCCCTCGAGACATTCCCGGCAGGACTCGGCGAGCCATCTCTCGAATCTGATCCCGGCCTGAATCTCCTCTCTTTCCTCTGGTTTTGCCCGACAGTATTCCTTGGCTAAGGCAGCCACTTTCTTCATAGAGTTCTTTTGGATTAGCTGTAAAATCTGGTCTTTCAAATTATTCATAGCGATCACCTCTGTATCTGGGAATCTGAGCCAGTTTATTAATGTTTCGGTCACGAGACCCATGCTGTTATCTACCCTCAGGTAGCAACCAAAAGCGAAAGCTTTATATAGTAGTATGTATTACTACCCTTCAGGAGGTAATTTTCAGGTGTTAAAATGGAACATATCGCTTTGGCAAAAGGCCCGGTTTTTGATGCTGGCTATATACCCTATTTTTACCAGTCAGGGAAATTTCTGTCATATGAGATTCCTCACAAAGGCCCTGAATTATCATATTTTGTTGGAATTAGAAGTTATGACTTTACTTCCGACATAGTGCCTAAAAGACAGACCTGGCCAAGGCAAATAACCGTAGAAGATATAGTAAGCAGAGGCTATTTCCCCATCCCTGAATCTGAGCCTGAGACCGCTATTATTTCTGACAAGAAGCACACATCCGGGCTTGGCCTGAGTGATATCATCGGCCAGATAAGAAAACGTTACCAGATTTACGAACAGAACATCTACCAGATTGAACTCGGTAAATGTTACGCCCTTACCTCTATGTTTAATCTTGAGGCCATGCGTGGCGGTGTCAGGCTGGATGGCCGTGAAACATACAGCCTCACAAAGAGTCTGAGGGAATTCTACGAGCAGGAGAGAGATGAGCGTGTAAGGTTATGGCAGGATATATCCAGGCTTAAACAGACACTTCCTGAGCAGGCTCAGCAATATCTATCTTCCTATAGAAAGGTCTCGATCCTTGAAGAAAGTAAGGGTGATAAGACTTGATGACTAAAGTGCAGGAATTGTGCCGGCAGTTAAAGCCGGTATTGGGTAAGAAAATCGATCGATTATGGTCGGCCTATCTGGCAGAATCTGACACAGATGGTAAGGCTGACAAAGAGCAAACACTGGAATTATTGGCTGCTAAACATCTCGGCAAGAACTATGAGCCTGATCGTTCACCATTTCCTCCACCTTCGAAGAAATTCGCTAAATCCGGTGATATAAAGCTCGGCAATGTATCTTATGCTGGCAAAGATTTATATCCTTTTTATTTGAAAAGCGTACGGCTTAAAGAGCACGTATTGATAGCGGGAAGGAGTGGTTCCGGCAAAACGAATCTCGCGTTTGTACTCATGGAAGGGATCATGTCTCATGGGATTAAAGTACTTGCCTTAGACTGGAAGCGAGGATACCGGGATTTAATGAGCAGGCATTCTGGATTACGGATTTATACTATCGGCCGGGATGTCTCACCATTTCGTTTTAATCCATTGATACCTCCAGCTGGTTGCGAGCCTCATTTATGGATTAAGCTAATTGTCGATGTGATCGCATCTGCATACCTGGGCGGAGAGGGTGTTATCAGCTTATTAGTTGCGGGCCTTGATCACTTTTATTCCGAATTTGGAGCATTCGACAATTCTCAAAGGGGCTGGCCGACAATACAGAATCTACTGGCATGGCTGAGAACTGCTAAGTTAAAAGGCAGGGCTGCGATGTGGCAGGCCTCAGCAGAAAGGATACTATTGGCGATGACTTATGGGGAGTTCGGTGCTGTATTGAATACTCAAGACAACAGCCATGTTGTGGAGCTTTTTGAGCATAATGTAGTCCTTGAGATGGACGGTTTGTCGAGTTCTTCAGATAGAGTTATGTTCTCCGAGGCCTTGACTTTATATTTGTATCGTTATCGATTAGCACAGGGACCACAGGATAAATTCACGAATATGATTGTGCTTGAAGAGGCCCACAACCTTTTGCTCAAGAAGTCAAATGAGTGCAAGGAATCGATACTTGAAACTTCCATCAGGATGGTCAGGCAATATGGTTTGGGCTATGTTTTTGTGGACCAATCAGCATCACTTCTAAGTAAGGTTGCTTTTGCCAATTCATATGCAACCATTGCTCTGAGCCAGAAATTACGCTCTGATGTTCAGGCTATTTCCTCGGCTATGAACCTAACCGATGAGCAGAAGCAGGCACTGAATACTTTACCGGTTGGTACTGCGGTTGTTCGCTTGGCTGATGAGCATCCTGAGCCATTTCTTGTTAAAATCCCTTTTTGCCCGATTAGGGAAGGATGCATCTCGGATTCGGCGATTAAAGCCAAATGGGGTAGTTATAACAGCGATACCAACTCTAATATAGTTATACAAGCCGGTACGAAGGCAGTTTCACCTATTCCAGATCAAGATAGAAAAGGTAAAAACAACCGGAATAACTATGATAATAGAGAAAATAATACCCACCCACCATCCCCCAAGGGATCAGAAGAAGAAAACAGTTCTTCTGATTCTAAGCCAAAACCACCCTATAAGAATCGATCTCGTGAAGAGATAAGATTCTTGGCTGATATTGCTGCTCGGCCGCTTTCAACAACAGTCTCACGATACCAGAGGCTCAATCTTTCTCGCAGGCGTGGCAATGCCATTCGTGAAACTCTTACTTCTGCAGGTGTAATTGAACGAGTTGTCATTGCTACCCGTTCCGGACAGGTTGTATTGTATCAATTGACAGAACATGGCAGAACTTTCTGTTCCTCTCACAACATTGAATCTGAGCCTCGGCCCCGCGAGAGTCTTCAGCATCGCTATTGGGTCAACAAGGCTGCCAGGCATTTCGAGAAGAAAGGATATGATGTCTCATGTGAACATCCTGTGAAGGGAAATGGAGCAATTGATGTGCTTGCTGAGAGACCTGGGGAGAAGGTTGCGGTTGAGGTCGAGACCGGCATGTCCAATATAAAAGCCAATCTCGACAAAATAGGAAAGGCAGGTTTCGACCGGATCATTCTGGTTGCCACATCGGCCGCTGCGGTTACATCGTGTCAGAAGGTAATTAAGACTGCAAATCAGGCACTTGTATCAAAGATAGAGCTTCTCAATTGGCTGGACATTTCGTAATATTTGAAGTCTATTAATAAAAGTATAGATTGACTGATGTAATTACAGTGGATAAATTGTTTTCTAAATCGCTCAAACGACAAGGTCATTCTTACGTGTATAGGTTATCAAAATGTCGCGGCATCATTCTTAAGCGAGGTAGATTATTATGGATGACTATACAATGTTTATCATTGCCGAGGCAATAGCTAAGGCATTTATTAAATTTGCATGGTTCAGCTGTGGGTGGTTTTTAGTTTATGCGATTTTAGGCCCGTGGTTTAAGGTAAAATTGATACATCTGAGGATAGGTGAGATTTCGCCATCCACCCGGCGATTTGGACCTGTTTTTGTGTCACATATCCTGTTTAGCATAATTCTGGTGAATCCCTACACAATGCTTTTACTCGTCCTCAAATTTGAAGACATGATCGATTCTAAAATATTGAGTATTTTACTGGTGTTCATATATTTCTGGATTCTTTCTATAGCCTTAGAGTGTTTATTCTTGCGTGTTGCTTCACGATGGAGAATGCTTAGGTGGTTTCAATGGCAGCCACTACTGAGAAGAGTTATCCCAGTGAGCTTGCTGATAAGCACATTGGGCTTCGGTGCAGGATTAGCTAGTGCTCTTCTTGAGGGAATAATGCCATCAGTGGCTAGGTCTTTTCCGCTTCGACCTCAGGCTTTCCAGTGGAAAGTTAATACCGGAGTCAAACCACTGGAAGATGCTTCTCTCCCTGCTGAATCGGATCGAATGATCATCGATGACAAATACGTATATATCCAAGTGAATGCTAAACAACATCAATGGCGAGTTGTTGACAGGAGCAGTCATAAGGTTTTGGGAACTGAAGCTGAAGCATTGGCTTATGTTCTTGCTGATGATTCGGATGGCACGTGGCAGATGAAACGTGGCTCAGGTAATCTTCTATGCAGTCGAGTATTCGACAAGAATCCGATAACAATTCCGGTCGCGGTTTCTGGTGATGTGGTCTTTTTGGAACATCAGTTGCAAGGTCTAATTGTTGGGGCCAATCCATCGAACGGTTATCTCTATGCCTTTGATCCACATGAAGGAGAAATCATTTGGAAAGTGAGAGCGCCGGCGGCAAAAGGAAATAATGATAGGCGAATTGGTTCTATATCTGCTGCGGGCGATGTCGTTGCCATCGGGCTGTGGACATCTCGTATTTGGGCAGTGGATATCAAAACTGGAAAATCACTTTGGGAATTTAGGGAGGAGGGCATGGGCAATTCCATGTATGTGGTGTCTTCAGAGAAGGCAGTAGTAGGTTTTTCCCGGAGCGATAAGGCCTATGCATTTGATCCGTGGACCGGCGAGTCGAAGTGGATCGAGCAGGTTGGTGATCTTGCAGGGGGTGTGGGAGCGGGTAATGCATGTTTGCATAACGACAAGCTGATCTTTCGTGACAACGAAAGTGTAAGCTGTATCAGCGTGGACACAGGTAAGGTCCTCTGGCAAAGCAGCTTTGGTGATCATTATTCAGGTGGAGTAACTTGCTCAATCGAAAGAGTAGTCGCTTGTGCAAGTGATCGGACGCTTGCGTTGTTTGACCTGGATACAGGCAAAGAAATATTCCGAACAAAATTTCCAATAAGAAGTGGAATCAGATATCACTATGGTAGCAACGTTGTGAAATCACCCGGCCGCATTTATGCACATCCTGTGGTTGCTGACAATAAACAGGTCTTTGTCTTTACAAGCGATGGTGTTCTTTAGGCTATTAAGCCTAAAATATAATTTGTTTCTTCATTTGATTGTGATATTTCTATACAGCGATTAGCAGAAGTTTATGGAGTAAATATCTGAATTTGCCACCATCGATTTTGGGCGAAAAACGCCGATTTTTTCGCAGCGGATTCAATGGCCTATTCAAATATTATTTAGCTGTTCCATAACCTTTTGAGAAACAGTTACTTATGCTCTTATCATTTTCAGAATCGTTGCGTATGTCACTATTTTGGCACCGTTTTGCCTATTTTAAGCCCATTTTTTCGCTTGATTAGCACCCCCATAATTACGATAGACTGGATGTTATGAGGAAGGTATGGACTTACAAAAGAAAAGGAACAAAGGGGCTTTGCCTACAAAGACTCTTGCTGAACACTATCGCCAGATAAAATACTCTCAGTTGAACTCCGATGTGTTTACCGGGACCGTGACTGTAGACTGGAATCAGATGTCGGAAGAATACCGGCACAGCAAAAAAGTAGCAGGCATTACAGAGGATTCACTCTATGAAGTGGCTCTTACATTGCGAAACTTTGAACGGCTTGTTGGACAATGTAATTCAAAACAGATTACACAAAATGCAATTGACAGGTTCATTCTAGGGAGAGGCAGGGAAGTCAAACGTTCAACACTTAACAAAGACATCAGGAACCTGAAGGCTTTCATTCATTGGTGCAGGAAGAATAGGTATGCAAATGGGGAAATAGAGATCAGGCAGGTGAAGGAAGATGAAAGACCTGTAATATCTCTGACCCATACTCAAATAAAGAAATTGCTATCAACATCCAAACCATATCAAACGTTAAGGATGAGGATCCTCTTGGCTTTGGGCACAGGCTTAAGACGCGGTGATATCGAAGTATTAAGAATTTCAGATATTGACTTTGAAAACAGCTATGTCACTACAAGGAGCAAGAAGACAAGAAAAAGTATGGGCTCACGCCCTGTCCCCCTTCGGATTATGGAGGAGCTCAAAAAATATGTCTCGGAATTAAAACCTGATCAAGAGAAAATATTCGTCGACCGCTTCAATTACTACAGGTGGGACCAGATACGTAAAAAGCTCGGATTGGGTGATTTCAAATTTCATGATTTGAGAAAGACCTTTGGTTCTGTGCTTGCTCAGAACGGTGTATCCACTGCTGTTACACAGAAATTGCTGGAACATTCTTCACCAGATCTTACAAATAAGGTGTATACGAATGTTGATCCTGTCTTGCGCCAAGCAGTAGATTTAATACCAGCTGGTGACTGGCTGTAATCCCGGGTTTGTGAGTTGGGCTCATTTTCTTTACAATATCCAGCATGAGATACTGTAACCGAAGCAATAAACATGTTTTTGAGATTTCTCAAGGATTTATTTTGGAGAAGCTTATTAGAATATCCTGAAGTTTTATGATTACTTCCATTGTACAAATCTTCAATTAATGCTATTATATAGTACAGGTTACTAAACCGGTTTGCATGTTCATTCCTAACATTGCTTGAATTCGCAGGGGACCTTGGGAATAAGGCGGGGATTCTTTGTCGTCTTTAGGCCTTAGGGTGAAATCAGACTCAATCGAGCTGGCGAAAAGGAAAACGAAATTTTTGAGACATATGCTCACCTTCGAGTTCATTCCTGAGCCGTGAGTCTCAAGTAGCGTGGAAGGCGCGACAATGGGCACTTCTTGGCATTTGGGCGTTGACGTCGGCTCCGTACACGTCAAGGTCATTGCAATCGATCCGCATGGAGAACACCATTTGTGGGTGAGGCCCGCAGAGGGCACCCCCCTTGATGTGTTTGCCGAACTTCTTCAGGCTGAGGTTCTCAGATCTGTCGGTAATGTTCATGTTTGCCTGGCAGTTACAGGAATTGGCCAGGACTTGCTTGCTGGCGTTGCAGGTGTACATATGGTCAATGAAGTAATGGCCACAGCCAAGGCCGCTGCATACTTTTTCCCGGGCATTCGTACTGTGGTGGATATAGGCGGGCAGTTTTCTAAATGGATCCTGCTTACAGGCTCTGGGCCAAATCCCTACGAAGTAAGGGATTTCGCCACAAACGGCTTATGTGCAGCCGGGACAGGAGCTTTCCTGGAACGGCAGGCTGATCGCCTCCAGATAAGCGTGGAGACACTCGGCAAAATAGCAAGTACGGCTCAAAAGGGCTGCGCGATTGCCGGTCGATGCACCGTCTTTGCAAAGTCGGATATGATCCACCTACAGCAAAAGGGAACACCGACAGAAGAAATTGCTTACGGCCTTTGTCTGGCCTTGGTTCGTACATTAATGACCACCGTGATGCATGGGAGGAAAATGACACTTCCTTTGCTGCTTGTTGGCGGTGGTGCTACTAACCCTGGTCTTGTGCGTGCATTTCGAGAACTACTCGGTTCTGAGGAGGCTGTTATTGTGCCTGAGCAACCTACGTACGTAGGCGCGTTGGGGGCAGCACAAATTGTGTATGCCAAGCAGACCGAGGCCATACCCTTAGAAGCAATAGCAGATTTTCTGACTCATCGTTCGGCCGTGAGCTATTCCAAGGTCAAAGCCACACTGGAACCACTCGGTGTGCCCGGTCATACCGTGGCTCCGTGCTTAAAGGAAGACCCGGAACCGGTTCCCGGTCCGATTCAAGCCTTTTTGGGCATCGATGTGGGCTCTGTCAGTACGAACCTCGTGCTTTTAAGCCCAGAGGCTGAGCTTATTCAGGGCATATACCTTGCGACGCGAGGTGAGCCACTGGCTGTCTTGAATGAGGGTTTGGGCCAAATCCGAGTACGATATGGAGACCGGCTTGAGATTCTGGGTGTTGGTGTAACCGGCAGTGGCCGCCATCTGGCCGCCCAGGTCCTTTGCGCAGATGTGGTGCGAAACGAAATCACGGCACAGTTGACTTCTACTGCGCATTACTTCCCCGATGTTGACACAGTCTTTGAGATAGGGGGTCAGGACTCCAAGTATATCGAGGCGAAAGGAGGCCGGCTTCTGGATTTCGAAATGAACAAGAT
>SMTZ1_10001198_pt1 | contig 25636 bp, 26 predicted proteins | sample DeeMarSWOR136_30_FD_25667 | JGI IMG/M metagenome (IMG submission 25667)
CTTGACCTTTGAAGGAGCCAAGGTGGAGCGTGTGCTGGAGATCATGCCCTTCCTGACGGGGCTGACCCGCAACTATGTGCAATGTCTGCTCGACTTTGATATCCCTCTGCAGCTGCGCCACACCGTCAAGCGTATCCTGGGTAACCATCGCGTCGAGGCGGTGGAAGCTGTCCAAGTTGATGAGAAGTGGCAGCCGATCAAGGGGACGGAAGAGGTCATCCCCTGCGACACGCTGCTGCTGTCGGTGGGCCTGATCCCTGAGAATGAGGTCAGCAAGAAAGCCGGCGTTGTGCTCGATCCGGTGACCGGCGGCCCGTTCGTGGATGAGGGCATGCAGACCAACGTGCCGGGCATTTTCGCTGCTGGCAACGTGGTCCATATCTACGACCTGGTGGACTGGGTAACCGAGGCTGGTTTTGTCGCCGGACGCGCCGCAGCCAAGTTCGCCATCGCCGAGCGCAAACGCGCTGCTCGCCAGGTCCACTTGAAGGCGGGCGAGAACGTTCGCTACGTCGTACCGCACGTGATGGACAAAGAGGCCTTGGCAGAAGAGGATCAGAAGCTGCAGATGCGTGTGGTCAATCCCATAGAGCAGAAGGTGTGGGTTCAGGTCATGGATGGCGAGGACCTGGTGGCGCGCAAAGGGCAACGCTATGCCCGCCCGGGTGAGATGGTCACTGTAAAGATCCCGCAAGATGCCTATGAAGCGGTGCAAAAAGCGGATGCTCTGACCGTGAACGTGGTTCCGCGCTGAGGGAGAGTCAACAATGGCAGAAGAAACAACCAAGATCATTTGCATCACCTGCCCTATGGGTTGCACGCTGGAAGTGACGCATGATGGGGATACGATTACCAAGGTAGTTGGCGAAGAGTGCAAGAGGGGTAGGGAGTATGCCCAGGCCGAGCTCACCGACCCGCGACGCATGGTGACGAGCACTGCAAAGGTCAAGGGCGGCGTGCATCCGCTGGTGCCCGTGTACACAGCTGCTCCCATCCCCAAGCCACTGATCTTCGACCTGCTGGCCACACTTCGCAAAGTGGAGCTCCAGGCCCCGGTGAAAGAGGGGCAAGTGGTGTTGGAGAACGCCCTGGACACAGGCATCGATGTACTGGCCAGTCGCAACATGCCAGTTGCCTAGTTAGACACTCTGGGGGCCCGGACCAACGGCAGAACGGGCCCTCAGAGGCTGTTATTGATGTGGAGTTGTGGCCAAGCGCACCAAGAGCAAGCGAAGGGAGCCGGGTCCGGCCAGGCGGAGCAGCCTCGGGCACTCAGCTGAATACCGCTGTGGGGTTGGGCCCTGCTCTTTGGGGTACCGCTGGTCTTCAGCGAGTACAATGTTCTACAGGATCGGCAGAGGGATGAGCATGATCGTGTTCCCGATAGCCTGGGTTGGCTTCTGGGCCACGATGATGCATCGCAGTGGGTGGGGGGTGCTGAAACGACACGATGCTGAAGATTCGTCCTGATCTCGCCTCTGCGATTCCGGCCGCATGATGCGGCTTGTACGTGGCGGGGAGCGTTCCGTGAGCAAGAGTCCGAAGCCGTCCGGAGGCGAAGAGAAGACCGACTCGGAGCACCTTGATGTACCGCCGGAGCCGGCAGCCGACGAGGCCGTGGAAGCTCAGGAAGAACGCCAGCCGACGTCGCTCCTGGACATGTTGTTCCGCGAGGCGGAGGTCATTGCCCGCAACCTCAAGGAAAGCGGTACGCGTCGCTAATCCCATCTGTGGCCGGACCCTCGGACGCCGCGCTCCCCAAGCTCCCCGATTCCACTCGGCCTCAGGTGGCCGGCGAAGATTGTGTATCGAAATGAAAGAAGTGCTCCGCCGTCTGGCTGCCAGCACCGAAGGAAAGCGCACTCAGTTCCAGGACGCATACGCTGCCTTTGCCGCACGCCACGATCTCCCGGGCTGGGAGGGATGGTTTCATCCATACGCCGACGAGACGTACGGATTGGTGCTGGGGAACATCAGGGCGGATGACGTCGTCCTTGAGATCGGCGCGGGCGACCTGCGGCTGGCACTGCGTATGGCAGAACGGGCCAGGCGAGTATACGCGCTGGAGGTGAATCCACTGCTGGTAGCAGCAGCGCTGAATGAGGTTGGCTTTGATCTGCCGCGCAACCTGCACGTCATCTGCGCCAACGCACTGGATATGGCCATTCCGCCTGCTGTAACGGTGGCCGTGCTGCTGATGAGGCACTGTTCGCATTTCGCGGACTATTTCGACAGGCTCGAAGAAGCGGCCTGTAAGCGGCTGATCACCAATGTTCGCTGGAAGAGCGGCGTGGAAGTGATTGACCTAACCGCGCTGCGTTTGCCGCTTGATCAGGTACGGGAAGGTTGGTACGCCTGCCGCTGCGGAGCGGTGGGCTATATCGGGCAGGGCGAGCGCTCGGACAGGTCGGCAGTTGAGGTTGCGGCCTGTCCGTCCTGTCGTGCCTGACCGCGGATCATGGAGGAGGTCGTATGCGACTTGAGAGGAAGCGTATTGCTGTGTTGGTAGGCCCTGGCTACGAGGATCTGGAGTTCTGGGTGCCCCTGATGCGCATGCAAGAGGAGGGCGCGGAGGTCACCGTGGTGGGCATCCACGCGGGCGATACATACCTGAGCAAGTCTGGCGGGCTAGAAGCAAAGGCAGAAGTTGGCGCCGACGACGTGAGTGCAGATCACTTCGATGCAGTGCTGGTACCCGGAGGATGGGCTCCCGACAAGCTGCGCCGTTATGAGGGCGTAACTTCGCTGGTGCGCGGAGTGTATGAGCGGGGCAAGATCGTTGGCAGCATCTGTCACGCTGGGTTGGTGCTGATCTCGGCAGGCATAGTGGACGGGCACCGGGCGACTGGCTCAATGGGCATCAAGGATGATCTGATCAACGCCGGGGCAACGTGGGTGGACGAGCCCGCATTTCGTGATGGCAGGATAGTCTGGGGCCGAGTGGTGGCTGATATCCCTGCTTACGTCCGAGAGCTCATGGCTGCCCTCACTGCGCCGGTGCGCTAGCCAGGCCCAGCTGTTGTTCACCTTGCTGGGGCGCAGCAACTCATCCAGGTGGAGGTTGTGTTGGTCGGCATTGTAGTCGTGGCACACGGGGAGGCACTGGCCAAAGGTGTTGTCGAGGTGGCCAGCCAGATGACCACGGGCACGGACTTGCCCATCGCCGCAGCCGGGGGCCTTGAAGATGGCAGTATGGGGACCAGCTTGGAGAGGATCCAGCAGGCATTGGATGAAGTGTACAGCGAGGATGGCGTCTTGGTTCTGATGGATCTCGGCAGCGCCGTGATGACCACCGAGATGCTGCTGGAGATGCTTCTCCCGGAGCAGCGGGCGCGGGTACGGATGAGCAATGCTCCCTTGGTGGAGGGTGCCATCGCGGCAGCAGTGGCTGCCGCCCAGGGGCAGGGCCTGGATGAAGTTCAGCGGGCTGCCGAAACGGCCATGGATTGGCCCAAGATTCCCGAGCAGGCACCCGCCACATGGGACGTACAGGTCCCTGACGCAGCAACAGGGCCCGTTGAGAGCGTCGATCTAGTCGTACCCAATCCGGTGGGGCTCCACGCACGCCCTGCTGTTCTCTTCGTTCAGAAGGCGTCTCAATTCGATTCGCAGATCACTGTGCAGAACGTGACGCAGAACCGTCGTCCCGTCGACGCCAAGAGCATGATGCAGGTCGCCAGTCAGGGAACTGCCCGGCAGGGGGAGGTAATCCGCATCGTGGCTCAAGGTGACGATGCCGGTCCGGCCCTCGTTGCTCTGCGGGAGCTTGTGGAGGCTGGCTTTGGCGAAATGGATGTCACGGAAGCGGTTCCGGCCGCCGCTGCGCCCGCTCCACAGCCAACCGTCACGTTGAAGGTGCCGGAGGGCCCTCCGCCAGCACGTTTGCAGGGCATTGCTGTTTCAGAAGGCTACGTCATCGGGGCTGCTTTCGTGCACCGTAAGCGAGGTCGCCTGCTGGTCGAGCGAGGTTACGCCGATGACCCGGGTGCGGAACAGGAGCGCTTCCGGAAAGCACTGGATGTCGCTTTTCAGCAGCTCGAGGACATCCAGCAACGTGTGGCTGCTGATTCCGATGCACAGACAGCGCGCATCTTCGAGTTTCATCGAATGATGCTGCGCGACGCGGATCTGGTGCGTGCGGTAGAAGATCGCATTCTCAACGGGCGCCGCACTGCCGAGGCTGCTGTCGATGAGGTGATTGCCGAATGGGTGGATCGCTTCGAGAGACTGGACGACGGTCTGATGCGGGTTCGGGCCGCCGATGTGCGTGATGTGGGTGATCGTGTACTGTCCTCGCTGATGGGTGGCGGAGAATCCGACTTGAGCCAGCTTCAGGAGCCAGTGATTGTGGTGGCGGACGATCTCGTCCCTTCGGAGACCGCCTTGCTCGACAGAAGCAAGGTGCTTGGGCTTGCTACGGCACTGGGAGGCGAGACGTCTCACACAGCAATCCTCGCGCGCATGCTCGGAATCCCGGCCGTGGTGGGCCTAGGTGCAGGCATCTTGGCGGTGTCCTCAGGGACGACACTGGCATTGGACGGTGCGACTGGTCTGGTGGAAATCGATCCATCGCCGGAGATTGTACGCAGCTACAAGGATCGACAAGAACGGTTGGAGGCGATCCAGGAGGAGGCGTTGGAGTGTGCGCAGGAACCGGCCATTACGCGTGATGGGCGGCGCGTGGAAGTGGTGGCCAACATTGGCGACGTGGCCTCGGCCGAAGAGGCGGTCCGCCATGGCGCAGAGGGTGTGGGGCTACTGCGCACCGAGTTCCTGTACCTGGAACGCACGACGCTTCCGGATGAGGAGGAGCAATTCGCGGCCTACCGTGCCATAGCAGAAGCCCTGGGCCAGCGGCCTCTGATCGTGCGCACCCTGGACGTCGGAGGAGACAAGCAGCTCCCGTATCTGGACATCGGGCCCGAACTGAATCCATTCTTGGGAGTGCGGGCCATTCGCCTCTCTCTGAGGCGCCCGGACATCTTCCAGCCGCAGTTGCGTGCGATTCTGCGCGCGGGAGTGGGGCACACGCTTAAGGTCATGTTTCCGATGGTGGCTACGCGGGAAGAAATCCTGCGGGCCAGGGAGTCTCTTGCGCAGGCACGGCGCGACTTGGCGGCGGCCGGCGTTCTCCATGCTGAGCAGGTCGAGGTGGGGATCATGGTTGAGACCCCTGCGGCGGCTGTTCTTGCTCCGGTCCTGGCGGCGGAAGTGGATTTCTTCAGCATTGGGTCCAATGATCTGACGCAGTACACTTTGGCGGCTGACCGCGGCAATGAGCGCCTGAGCCATCTCTATCGCGGGTTGGATCCAGCGGTCGTGCATTTGATTCGCATGGTGATTGACGCCGGGCACGCGTCCGGTAAGTGGGTAGGGTTGTGCGGCGAGTTGGCTGGGCAGCGCAACGCTATTCCCATCTTGCTGGGTTTGGGCCTGGACGAGTTCAGCATGGCTCCGCGGGCCATCCCGCTGGCCAAGCGGCTGATCCGCAAGCTGCATTCGGCTGAGGTGCAAGCGCTGGCCGAGGAGGTGCTGACGCTCAGGAGCGCAGGCGAGGTAGAGGAGCGGATGGCACGTTTCCTGGGCGGGATTGGTGAGCAGTAAGCCTCTCGACGCAATCCCGGACTGGCTTCTTTGCCCCGGAAAGAAAGGCAAGTCACAGACCCGGTTTCTCCGAGAAACTGGGTCTGTTGTTTGTATACCCATTGGTGGAACTGGCCTCGATTCTCCGCCCCAGCAGCAGGTGTGCGAGCTTCACAATCCGTGACACCCTGCCCTCGCGCGCGCCCTGGGACTTGAATTTTGCCCTATCTGGGGGTAAAATGTGTATACCATTCTGCATCTGGAGCCAGGAAGGGAAAAGGCATGTTTCACATGGAGAGAGTGTACGTAAGAGACCGGGAGTCCGATCGACCCTGGTTGGGGCATCTCTTCGTCTCACTGGAGACGAATGGAGAAAGGGTGCTTCTCAGGCGATCACGTGTCTGGCATCCACCCACGGACGTCTACGAGACGGATTCCCATGTCATGGTTAAGATGGAAATCGCTGGTGTGCACGAGGATGCTCTATGCGTACGCCTCCATGGACGTGCCCTGACAGTGCAGGGGCGGCGCGACGATCCTGCGGGCAAGCTGGCCTATCAGCAAATGGAGATCAACTACGGCGACTTTCGCAGCGAAGTGACTTTGCCCTGTGGCGTGGATGAAGCTGGCGTCGAAGCGAATTACGATGCTGGTTTCCTGTACATCTTGTTGCCAAAGATCCAGGGTGAGCACAAGGTGCCGGTCGTGGTGGTGAGCGAGCGCCACGTTTGACTGGCGTGTAGGAGCGCATGCTTTGTTTGAGTTGACAGCGATAAATAAGTATGGAGGTAGGTCGATGCAGCTTGTTGCCCAAGGTCCGGAGGCGGATCCGGAACAAGAGGCAGCAGCAGCTGAGGCCGACGCCATGGAGGAAAGCCCTGATATCCCTGAGGTCGTCGCCATTCTGCCCCTTAAGAACACAGTAGTCTATCCCATCCCGATACTTTTGCCCCTAATTGTGGGCCAGCCACGTTCCATCAAGCTGGTGGACGACGTTATGCTTGGCAACCGTGTCCTCGGACTGGTTGCCCTGAAGGATGCGAGCATCGAGGAGCCAGGGCCCGATGATGTGTACCGTATTGGTACGGTGGCTTCGATCACCAAGTTCGCCAAGGCCCCAGACTCGACCATACGCGTCTTTGTTCAGGGTATCGAGCGAGTAAAGATTGTTGAGTTCACACAGACCGAACCTTACTTGATGGCTAGGGTGGAGGCGATCCCCGATGAGGTCGAGGAAAGCGTAGAGACCGAGGCGCTGATGCGCAACGCGGTAGAGCTGTTTCGGCGCATGTCCTCGCTCATGCCCTACATTCCAGAAGAGCTGATCATGGCCGCGACCAGTGTGGAAGATCCGCGGCAGCTTGCTTACCTGGTGGCCTCCTACACGCGTATGGATATGACCGACGCACAGGCCATTCTGGAGGCGGACAGCGTCGGGGCGAAGCTGCAGCAGCTGAACGCAGTGCTGAGCCGGGAGCTAGAAGTGCTGGAACTGGGCAAGAAGATACAGGACCAGGCCCAGTCAGAGATGGAGAAGACACAGCGCGAGTACTACTTGCGGGAGCAGCTCAAGGCGATCAAGAGGGAGCTGGGCGAGGAGGACGAGCAACAGGCCGAGATCAACGAGTTGCAGGCAAAGATCGAACAAGCTGGTATGTCGCCGGAGGCAGAGAAGGAGGCTCGCCGCGAGCTCGATCGCCTTTCCAAGATGCCTCCCGCTGCCGCCGAATACTCGGTGATCAAGACCTATCTTGACTGGCTGATCAGCCTGCCCTGGCAGGTGGCTACCGAGGATGATCTCGACATCCGGCGCGTCCGTCAAGTGCTGGACGAAGACCATTACGATCTGGAGAAGATCAAGGAGCGCATCCTGGAGTACCTGGCGGTGCGCAAGCTGCGCCAAGAGCGCAAGCGGCCCGAGGGCAAAGCAGAAGAGGAGCCGGTCGATCTCATCCGCCGCGAAAGAGAGGGTGTGATCCTGTGCTTTGTGGGGCCTCCAGGGACCGGCAAGACCTCACTGGGACAGTCCATCGCCCGCGCCATGGGCCGCAAGTTTACCCGCATGTCCCTGGGCGGGATGCGCGACGAGGCTGAGATTCGTGGGCATCGTCGTACCTACATCGGGGCAATGCCTGGGCGCGTCGTCCAGGCCATCAAACGTGTGGGTTCAAGGAATCCAGTCTTTATGCTGGACGAGGTAGATAAGATTGGCATGGACTGGCGCGGCGATCCAGCCTCAGCGCTTCTTGAGGTGCTTGATCCCGAGCAGAATCGTGAATTCCGCGACCACTACCTGGACGTGGCCTTTGACCTTTCACAGGTGATGTTCATCACAACAGCGAACCTGCTCGACCCCATCCCACCACCACTCAGAGACCGCATGGAAATCCTGATGCTGTCTGGCTACACTGAGGAAGAGAAGCTCAAGATAGCGCATGGTTACCTGATTCCTCGCCAGCTGCGTGAGAACGGGCTGCGGCAAGACGAGATCGAGTTCACCGATGAAGCGTTGCAGCGAATGATACGCGACTATACGCGGGAGGCCGGGCTGCGCAATCTGGAGCGTGAGATAGGCTCGGTGTGTCGAAAGATCGCCACCAAGATTGCAGCCGGGGATACGACAGCGAGAACTACCATCACCGCCGAGATGGTGGGCGAGCTGCTGGGCAAGTCTCGCTACTTCTTCGAGGCTGCGGAACGGACCATGATCCCAGGTGTAGCGACCGGCCTTTCGTGGACCGTCACGGGCGGCGACATCCTGTTCGTTGAGGCGACGCGGATGCCTGGTGGAAAAGGATTTACCGTCACCGGCCAGGTAGGTGACATCATGAAGGAATCAGCCCAGGCCGCCCTGAGCTATGTGCGCTCCAAAGCTGAGGAGTTGGGCATCGACGACGGCGTCTTTGCCAAGAGTGATATCCATCTGCACGTTCCGGCTGGCGCGATTCCCAAGGATGGCCCCTCAGCTGGGGTCACCATGGCGACGGCTCTGGTTTCCTTGCTGACCAGCAGGCCAGTTGACCCCAAGGTGGGTATGACGGGCGAAATCACCCTTCGTGGTCAGGTGCTGCCGATCGGCGGCGTCAAGGAAAAAGTGCTGGCCGCACGACGTGCCGGCCTTGATACAGTGATAGTACCCAAGCGGAACGAGCAAGATCTGGAGGAGTTGCCCGACGATGTTAAGAAGGAGATGAGATTCGTGTTGGTGGAGCAGGTGGATGAGGTGTTAGCCGCAGCAATTCCTGACGGAAAGGGGGCGGAGACCAATCGGGGGAGGGTAAAAGAGGTAACCAGTGTCGAAGCGTAGAAAAGGCAATACCAAAATGACGTGGCATCGCATGGACCTGCATATCCACACGCCAGCATCATCCGATTACTACGAACAGGAAGGTGCCACCTATCTCCACGTACTGCAGAGAGCGGCAGAGCGCGGCCTGGACATTATTGGCATTGCTGATCACAACACCGTTGCCGGCATCGACGCCATTCGCAGGAGGATCCAGGAACTGGAGCTATTGGAGCGCCTTGGACGTCTGCGGGGTGATGAGAAGAACGAACTTGATGAGTACCGGCGTCTGGGCCGTGATCTCTTGATTCTGCCCGGATTCGAGTTCACGGCGACCTTGGGCTTTCATATCCTGGGCATTTTCCCACCCGAGACTTCAGTTCGCGAACTGGAGCATATCCTGCTCACTTTGAGAGTCCCAGCGGACAGGCTGGATGTCGGTTCCACCGAGGTGGGGGCAACGAGCGATGTGCTGACTGCCTACCGCATTATTGCTGATGCTGGCGGATTGGTAATAGCCGCCCATGCCAATTCGACGCACGGGGTGGCGTTGCGCGGCTACGATTTCGGCGGGCAGACCAAGATTGCCTACACTCAGGATCCCAATCTGCACGCTCTTGAAGTGACAGACTTGGAGCGAACGGGACGGCACTCCACGGCATCTTTCTACGACGGCTCAAAGCCGGAATACCCACGGCGCATGCACTGCATACAGGGTTCCGATGCCCATCGCTTGGATCGTGACCCCAGCGACAAGCATGCTCTCGGTGTGGGGGATCGTGTGACTGAGATTCTGCTGCCCGAGGTGAGCTTCGAGGCGATCAAGGAGGTGCTGCTGGGTAATGACTTCACCCGCACCCGGCCCCTTCGTCCGACTGAGCCGTCTTTTGATTATGTGCGCGTGGCTCAGGAAGCAGGTCCTAGTATCGTGCAATCCTTCCACGAGCGCATGACACGCAAGGGCGGCTACCTACGGGCCATACTTCGTGATGTGGTGGCGTTTGCCAACACCAACGGGGGTACCCTTTATGTTGGTGTCAGTGCCAAGGCCCGCAACGCCCCGCTGGGTGTGAATCGCCCCGACGAAGCGACTCGCTTGCTGGTTGCTGAGATCGATCGCACTGTGGTTCCACCAATTGAAGTTGACGTGGACGTCCTGAGATCGCGGGGTAAGAGTGTGCTGCGTGTGACGGTTCCCCGAGGCGAGAACCTGCCGTACGCGATGGACGGGGTCGAAGTCTATGTGCGGCAAGAGTCCGAGACCAGCCGTGCTGTGCGCGACGAGATCGTACAGCTGGTGCAGCGGGTTCTCGCCGTGCCCGACGCTGCGCAGAAGGCAGTTCCGGTTGAGGCAGTCGTGGCCGGGGGGGAGCCCATTCGACATCCGCGGACTGGTGTCGAGGTGGTCGAGGTCGTTGAGCGCAAAGGGACCCAGTACTACACGGTCAAGGATCTGCGCAACGGCAACGTCGTGCGGAACGTGACCCGCAGCTCTGCACGCCGCCTGTGGCGCTACGCCATCACGGAGTACGAGGATCATCCCGTTCGGCTCGATGAGGTGACGTGGGACGGGAACATCGGTATCTGGAAGGCGTATCGTCGCGCAGGACGCAAACGCTACGACCTTGTGCAGCGCGAGAAGGACGACGGCGACAAGGTGCACTACTACTATGGCGTCACGGACGACGGGATCCACGGGGAGTGGCGGAGCCTGGTTGGCAAGGCGGAGTAGCCTGCAACGCTTGTCACCGATACCGCTGCTTGGTCGGCTACAAGGACAGCAGGCTGCTCATCTCGCCTCGTGGCTGACTGATTCCGTCCGACAGGACATGGCGCCCTCGCGTCAGTGAACACAACCCGGGAACAGCACCTCAGAGGACAGCAGTTTCGTCCTCTCTCTGCGGGCGCCCGCTGCGCCGGCAGATTCCCCCCTCCTTGGAGTGAAAGGTATCATGATCGAATTCGTTTTCCTTGGCACATCTGCCTCTGCCCCATCTGTGGACCGTGGCCTTTCAGCAGCAATGGTGCTGCACGAGGATCAACGTTTCCTGATCGATTGTGGGGAGGGAACGCAACGCCAGATTCTGAAGAGCGGGTTGGGCTTCAAGCGGCTCGACAAGGTGCTGCTGACTCATGGTCATCTTGACCACATACTGGGTCTCGGTGGGCTCGTATCCACTTTCGCCCGTTGGGAAGCAGCAGGGCATCTGACCATCTATGGCGGCGGGTGGGCCCTCGAGCGCGTGCGTGATCTGATGAATGTGGTCTTGCGCGGTGGTGAAGTTCAGCTGAGGATCACCTACAATGAGCTTCAGCCTGGCGTCTTGTGGCAGCGGCGGGCGCTGACGATAACGGCCTTCCCTGTGGTACATCGCGGACCAGGATGTTTTGGGTTCCTGTTTGACGAGGAGGCCCGCCGCCCATTCCTGGCCGAAGAGGCTGAGCGGTTGGGTGTGCCCGCTGGACCGGAACGCAGGCTCCTGGTGCAGGGCAAGTCAATCTCACTGGCTGACGGCAAGGTCATCCATCCGGAACAAGTACTAGGGCCTCTGATCCCTGGCGTGAAGCTTGCCTGGGTGGGTGATGCTGCGCAAACCGAAGGGCTGGTCGAGTGGGTGTCCGGTGCGGATGCGCTGGTCATCGAAGCAACCTACTTGGATGTTGAAGCAGACATGGCCGTGCGTTTTGGCCACCTCACCGCTTCCCAATCAGCGAGCCTTGCGTACGAGGCTGGGGTACACAAGCTGTTCCTGACGCACATTTCACGGCGATACGCGCCTAAGCAAATCCTGGCAGAGGCCTCGCCAATCTTCCCTAACACGGTGGTGGTGCGGGACTTTGATCGGTTTCGCATTACACGGGTGCCCGCACAAGGAGTGGAGGCTCTGCTTAGCGAAGAGGGTCTGTCGCGTGAGGGATGAGCGAGCATGAACTTCCGTGAATACCTGGAGGCGCTGAGGAACGCAGGCCAGGTGGCATTGATCTCCGAAGAGCCTAGTCCACACCTGAAGCTCGCTGCGATGATCGATGAGCGCGGCGAGCAGCCAGTGCTGTTTCGACACGTCAAGGGTTCGGACTATGCTGTGGCTGCCGGACTGTGTTCGCAAAGGGAGTTCCTTGGTCTTGGTCTGGGCGTGCCCAAGGAGAGAATGCTTTTCGCCTTGGCAGAAGCCCTGCGCAACCCTGTTCCGCCGCAGATCGTAGACAGTAGCGCTTCCCCAGCGCCTTGTCAGCAGGTAGTCGAAAGGTCGGTAGACCTTTACAGCCTCCCTGTGCTGATGCATCTGCCCAGCGACGGAGGGAGCTATGTTACGGCGGGAGTGGCCGTTGTCAAAGACCCCGAGTTGGGCAGAAACATGGCCTTTCACCGCCTATTGCGGCTGGACGAGCGACACTTCGCCATACGGCTTGTGGAAGGGCGTGGCACACACGTGGCCTGGCAGAAGGCAGGGGGCGACCTGGAGATCGCTATCTGCATCGGAAACTCCCCGGCGGTCCTGCTTGCAGCAGCGATGAGCCCGGCACCAGGCGTCGATGAGCTATCCATCGCCAATGCGTTGGCTCCGACATCTCTGGTGAGATGCCGCACCGTCTCGCTTGCTGTGCCCGCTGACACAGAGATTGTATTGGAAGGCCGCATCACTTCGCAGTTGGTGGAAGAAGGTCCGTTCCTCGATCTGACCGAGACGATGGACATCGTGCGGCGTCAGCCGGTGGTGGAAATCCACTCCATCAGCCATCGCCATGACGCACTGTATCAGGCGCTGCTTCCGGGAGGGATGGAGCACAAGCTGCTGATGGGGCTGCCTCGCGAGCCAACCATCCACCAATCCGTCAGCGAAGTGTGCGACTGCGTCAATGTTCTGCTCACACCCGGTGGCGCCTCGTGGCTGCACTGCGCTGTTCAGATCCGAAAGCGCGATCCAGAGGACGGCAGGCGTGCCGTCGAGGCAGCCTTTCGAGGACACACCTCTCTCAAGCATGTGCTGATCGTGGACGATGACATCGATATCTACGATCCTGCCGAACTGGAGTGGGCCATCGCGACGCGCTTTCAGGCCGATCGCGATCTGGTGGTCTGGAGCGATCAGCCCAGCAGCTCGCTCGATCCTTCCGCGCTTCACGCGCCGGGACAGAAATCACGCACCGCCAAGATGGGCCTTGATGCAACGATCCCCTGGCGCAAGCACTCTGGCGAACTTCGAACAGAGGAGGAGAGAGCAGCGTTTCGCAAGGTCAGGTACCAGGCATAGGGGCTCGAAGGGCGGGTGGGCCACTGCGTGCCGTTGGGAGCCTGCAAATACCAAGAAGGTGGACGAACTTGCACCAGGTAACGAAGCGTTTGCTGTGGGGTTTGGCTCTGCTTTTCGCCCTTGTACTCATCTGGCCAAAGGTCCGCATCGTATTCTTTGTGCACGTGGATCTTTGGCAATTGGCTGTGCTGTTCTTGATCCTGGCGCTGGCCATTTACCTGGTGTTCGAATCACTCTTGGGGAGGTGAGGCAGCAACTGAATGGTGCAGCTGACGGGAGAAGAGCAGGCCGCGCTGGCCGGCAGGGACGGGCCAGCGGTGCAGAAGGCGATGCAAATCATAACCGCTTTGGCTGAGATCTACGAGGCGTCCAGGCTGGTGCCCATAGCGAGCGCCCAGATAGCTGGCGTCAGCTACAAGAACCTAGGGGAGGCCGGGCTGGAATTCCTCGAGGAATGGGCTGCTGCTGGTGCGCGTGTGCGAGTGCCAGCATTCATGAACCCGGCAGGCATGGACCTGGAGCGCTGGCCTGAGATGGGCATAGCGGCCGAGTTCGCGCGAAAGCAGCAGCGCGTTGTAGACGCTCTTCTGTCGATGGGTGTAGCGCTGACGTGCACCTGCACCCCGTACCTGGCTGGATATGTGCCGCAGGCAGGCGAGCATCTGGCCTGGAGCGAATCGTCGGCGGTCAGTTTTGCTAATTCCGTCCTGGCTGCGCGCAGCAATCGGGAGGGTGGTCCAAGCGCACTTGCCGCGGCCATAACCGGACGCACTGCGGCCTATGGACTCCATTTGCTGGAGAATCGGTGGGCCACGCATATCATCGAGGTCCGCTGCCGGGTGCGCAGCGCCTCTGACTTTGGTGCGCTGGGCTATCTGGTAGGCAGCCAGGTGGAAGATGGTGTGCCTTACTTCCGCTTTCGAGGCAAAGGCAGTTTGACAACGGAGCCACCCGTAGAGGAGCTGATGGCCTTGGGTGCAGCGATGGCTGCCAGCGGCGCGGTCGCGCTGTACCACATCGAGGGCGTGACTCCACAAGCACAGAAAGCCCTCGGACGCGGTCAGGCCGCGTCACCGTCGATTGCCGTCCTCCCGGTGATTTACATTGATGATCTGTCGGAGGGCTATGGCGCACTCAATTCGCCGCTCCATGAAATCGACTTTGTGAGCCTGGGCTGTCCGCATAGCTCACTGAAAGATATCGAACGAGTGGCGGCATTGCTGGACGGCAAGCGAGTTCGGGCTACACTGTGGATCAGCACTTCACGCCAGGTACGGTCACAGGCTCAGCGCCATGGACTTGTGAAGCGCATCGAAGCTGCAGGCGGCAAGGTGTTTGCGGACACATGCATGGTCGTTGCACCGATAGAGGGAATGGGTTTCCGAGCCATGGCCACCAACTCTGCCAAGGCGGCCTTCTACAGCCCCACCCATTCGGGCCTGCAACGGCGCTTTGGTACACTGGAGCAGTGCATCGAGGCGGCGCTAAGTGGGCACTGGCCTGGCTCGTCGCAGCACTGCGAGGCATGACCAGATGCAGAAGCTGCGAGGGCGGGTGATCTTCCGTGGAAACGCGCGCGGGCGGGCGCTGGTGTCGTCCGCGTCTATCGGTTTCTTGGGTGGTGTGGATCCCGAGACAGGTGTGGTCATCGAAGAAGGTCACCCACTGCAGGGGCAATCCGTCGCTGGTCGCGTGCTCGTCTTTCCAAAGGGCAAAGGTAGTACGGTCGGGTCCTATACGCTCTATCGCCTCTCCAGGAGCGGACTAGCCCCCGCGGCGATTATCAATGCGCGTAGCGAAGCCATAGTGGCAGTAGGCGCGATCATGGCCGGCATTCCGATGGTAGACTTGGTTGACATTTCGCAGATCGAAACGGGTGACTGGGTGGAGATTCTTGGAGAAGAAGTCCTGATTGGGGGCGAGGCCAGTGGCTGAACCATTGAACCTGGTCTTCATCAAGCTTGGCGGCTCGCTGATCACCGACAAGAGCGTCGAAGCGACTGCGCGCATGGACGTGATACACCGCCTGGCTGAGGAAGTGCATCGTGCGCTCGATAGACGCCCAGATGTGAGCCTGGTGTTGGGGCACGGCAGCGGGTCATTTGGCCACATGGTCGCGCGCCGCTATCAAGTTCAGCGTGGCTGCACGGACTGGAATGGATATGCGCTGACGAGTGCCGCGGCGACACGGCTGAATCGCGTTGTGACTGATGCCTTTCTCGGTGCAGGAGTGCCGGTCGTCTCGATACAACCGTCTGCATCAGCGCGATGTCGGGCAGGCCAGCTGATCGAGCTGGCGATCCATCCCATTCAACAGTTGCTCAGGCACAGTCTGGTTCCGCTCGTCTATGGCGATGTGGCTCTCGATGAGGAGTGGGGTAGCACCATCCTGTCCACCGAGGCTGTTTTCGTCTACTTGGCTCGCGTCCTGCATCCACGGCGCATTCTTCTCCTGGGGGAGCTGGAAGGCGTTTATACTGTCGATCCTCGCCAGGATCCACAGGCGCACCTGATCCCCGTGATTAGTGCCAGTCACAGCGAGGACGTGGAGGAGCTCTTAGGCGGGTCGCACGCTGTTGACGTCACGGGGGGCATGCGCTCCAAGGTGCACTTGATGATAGATCTGGTGCGCGAGTTGCCACAGATGCAAGTGCAATTGCTGTCCGGCCTGCGGGCAGGCTTGGTCGAGCGTGTACTGACTGATCCAGGTCTCAGCCCTGGGACGCTGATCACGGTCTGAATCATCTGCATACCCTAACTGAGTGAGCTCTTGCCACAGAACGGACAGAGCTCCCCTGCTTCCTCGCGTCGGCTGTGTCTCCCAGAATTGTCCCGTCGGTGTCTGACCAGTGCGGGGTGCCATGCCCGAGCGCAGAGCCCTTTGGTGGGCCACAGCTGGTCACGAGCGAGATTGAGCGAGCTTGTTGAGGAGGACAGGCAAAGGCGAACTGCGGGGGCAAGTTCGGCAAGCCCACGCCCGTGGCCAGGTGGGGGCAGATAGCTTTGCCCTTGAAGAGGCATATGCGTATAATGGATACATTGACATTTGTTCCCTCCACAGAGTGGAAGGGCGAGGAGTTCACAGTAGAAGATGTTGCTTAATGCATTTGCGTTCGTTCTAGTGTTTGGCTTGGTGGTCCTGGTGCATGAGTTGGGCCACTTTGTCGTGGCCAGGCGCGGAGGGATTGTCATCCAGGAGTTCGGGATTGGCTACCCGCCTCGTCTGAAAACGCTGGCCGTTCGAAATGGCGTGGAGTACACGCTCAATGCCATACCCATTGGCGGGTTCGTGCGTATGCTCGGCGAGGAGGACCCCAGCGAGCCTGGCAGTTTTGCCAGCAAAAGCGCCCTCGTGCGCATCAGCACACTGCTGGCCGGGTCGGTGATGAACCTAGTGCTGGCTGCGGTGCTGTTCGCCGGCGTTTTTTTCGTCGGCCAACAGGTCGCTGTTGGCAAAGTCGTTGTAGAGACAGTTGCTCCTTTCTCGCCTGCGGAACAGGCTGGGATACTTCCTGGCGATATCGTCACTGGCCTCGCGGGGCAGGAGATCAGAAACGTGCTGGAGCTGGTTGAGCGCACCCAGGCCTTTCAGGGAAGGGAAGTCAGCGTATCGTTGCTTCGCGACCACGAGCAGCTGGATGTTCGTCTCACGCCGCGGGCTCAGCCGCCGGAAGGCGAGGGGGCGATGGGTGTTACCATCGCGATGGAGCCGGGGTACGAGGTCATAACGGAGCGTTATCCCATCTGGGAAGCGATTTATCTGGGCGTGCGCGAGGTGTGGACTACTCTGTCACTGATGATCACGGGGTTGGCCCGAATGTTCCGCGTGGGTGTCCGGCCAGGTGACATAACGGGACCAGTCGGTATCTTCGAGATCAGTGGCATCGTTGCTCAGACAGGCCTCGCGAATCTGATGCGCTTCATCGGTTTCTTTAGCATCAATCTGTCTATGATCAACATGCTGCCACTCCCGGCACTTGACGGTGGTCGCATCGCCTTCATCTTGCTGGAGAAGGTACGCGGGGGAAGGCGTGTTGCACCACAGAGAGAGGGTCTTGTGCACTTTGTGGGTCTGCTACTCCTCCTGGCCCTGACTGTGGTGATCTCGTACTTTGACATCCTGCGCATCCTGAACAGGGGTGCGCTGCCATAGAGGCGTAGCGGTGCGTTGCGGTTCCTGTGGTGCTGAGACAGAATCCCTGTGGCGAGTCTGTCCGCAGTGTGGGGCAACTCTGGGACGTTCCTGGCTCCGTCGGCGGTTTGTCCGGTGCCGAGCTTGTGAAACCCGGGTGCCCTCTGAGTTGAGCATTTGCCCTCGCTGTGGAGCGCCGCTAAGGCCCAGTTGGCGCAGACCGGTTCTGATCCTGGCCGCGCTGGTTGCCTTTGCCCTGGTAGCCTACGCACTGGTTAGCTATGTGCCCTGGGCACAGGTGCGTGCCTTGCCTGAACGGTTTCAGCTTCCGTCCATAGTCTTCCTGGCCACGCCAACATTTACTGCCGAGCCGACCGCGACACGGACGGCCACAGCGACGCTGACAGCCACACCCACGTCTACGCCAACGCCCGTTCCGCCCACGGCGACGCCCACCTCGCCGCCTCCGACGGACACCCCGCGGCCCGCACCAACCAGCACGCCTACACTGCCGTTTGGTGCCGTGAGGCTGTTAGGGCCAGAGGATCAGGTGGAATTCACTGGCAGTGGTTCGCGAATCGAGCTGAGCTGGGAGCCCGCAGGCGTACTGGCCGACGATGAGTGGTATGCCTTGAGTTTGCGCTTTCGGGCAGGTGGTGTTGTGCAGTACAGCGGGACCTGGACCAAGGGATTGAGTTGGGTCGTTCCCGAGGAGCTGCACAGGTCGGCAGGACAGGACGAGCGAGCCTTCGAGTGGGATGTCACAGTCATGGTGCAGACCGGGATCAAGCCCGACGGGGGTCGTGAGGGGGTCGCGATTGGCCCGCCAGGTGAAGCGCGCACGTTCTTCTGGTACTAGCCGGGTGCGCTAGCAGGCAGTCTCAGATTGCAGAGAAGTGTTTGGAGAGTACCACGTATGACGACAGACAGTGAGTGCTTGACCTTTGAGGAAGCGTTTCGACAGCTTGCCACCGAGAGGGCCTCGATCTCGAGCTCAGCCTTGTATGCACTTTCTGCCCCAAGTTCGGGCGAGGTTGAGCTCTTTCGTGGGCAGTGGCCAACGGTTTCCTTGCATAGGCGCCGACAAGTAATCGCCCTGTTGACTGAGAGCGCTGAGGCGAACTTTGAGCTGGATTTCAATGCGTTGTTCCGCGTCACGATGGATGACGACGACGAGCAAGTACGAACGCAATCCATCGAAGGACTGTGGGAGGACGAGGAGGCCACGTTGGTGGCGCCTCTAGTTCGCGCACTTCGGCACGACCCAGCGATGTCCGTGCGTGCTGCTGCAGCGGCTTCATTGGGACGCTTTGTACTCATGGCCGAGCTGGAGGAACTGGGTGAGCGCTACGCGACGCTCGTCCGGGGTGCTCTGCTCGAATCGGTCCATGAGGATGAAGAGCACGTCGAAGTGCGCCGGCGTGCGGTAGAATCGATTGCCTACCTGGGCGAGGAGTGCGTACGCGATATCATTGCTGCGGCCTACGACGAGCTTGATGAGACGATGCGCATCAGCGCTGTATTCGCGATGGGCCGCAGTGGGGATGCCCATTGGGCGCCGGTGGTGCAGCAGGAGCTCCTCGACGAAAATCCAGCGATGCGTTACGAGGCTGCACGCGCTTGCGGGGAGCTGCAAGTGAAGGAGGCAGTGCCTGTCCTGATTCGTTTCATCTCCGACCCCGATCGCGAGCTGCAGTTCGCTGCGATTGCCGCACTCGGGCAGATCGGGGGACAGCAGGCGCGTCGGGTGCTGGAGCTTTGCTGTCAGAGCGAGGACGAGGTAGTGCAGCTAGTGGCTGAAGACGCGCTCGCTGAGCTGCAGCTTTGGGAGCAGCCTCTTGATCTTCTTGACGAAGATGACCTCATGGAAGACGAGCAGGATGATGAGACCGGGCCGGAGCTTTAGGTCCGCAGTGATGATTGCCCGGGGCCCGTGACAACTGGAGGGGACATGAGACTGCAGTTGAGGCGCATTGTGCGCACAGCACAGTCGGAGCAGTACGCCCTGTTCGACCTCGAGCAGCTGGATGAAGAGGCTCTGCCATTGAGCCTGGGCAAGGTCGATCTGCACTATACCGCCGAAGGTACCTATGGTACGCTGCTGCTGTGGCGTGCATACTTCGTCGAGTTCTCTGATGAGGAACTGCGACAGACTGTGCAAGAGATCATGGATGAGTTCAGCGCTCCCATGGGTGTGCCGGGCGAGTTTCTGATCGAATGCATCTTCGCTGCGGAGGAGGACTATAAGGTCTACAGCAATATGCTCGACGTGCGGTCGGACTTTGAGGCCCCAGTCCCGGAACCCTGAGCTCAGCTGCTCCTTCTCTTCAGAGCTGCGGGTCCGAGCAGGAATCGCTGCCGGTTCTGGAGACGGAATGTGGTGGTGGGTTCCCCCCAGTGAGGAGCCTTGCCCTCTACCATGTGCTTTGATGGCGATTCGGGCCTGGCTGTGTTATTGAGAGTTCGATTTGCGTTCGTTGGCCCAATGAGGTAGAATAGAAAACAGAAGTACACAACACAGGCTCTTTTCTCCGACCCAACGGACCTAAGGGTGGCAGCCTATGGACGGTGGGCGATAGGGCGTAGCTGGAAACGGCTGCACCTCCCGTGTTCGGAAAGGAGAACGGGCGATGGATGTCTTACGTGCCGGAGTCCCATCCTTTCCAAGGGACCCCGGCTTTTCTGTGTGTGAGATAAAGCGCAGAGGCCGGTGGAGGTGGTGAGTGACTCATTTGGATGCGTACAGCCGGCCAATCAACTACCTGCGAGTCTCGGTGACCGATCGCTGCAATCTGCGCTGCACATACTGCATGCCGCCGGATGGTGTCCCTTGGCGTCCCAGCCAGGACATCTTGCGCTACGAGGAGATCGAGACAGTTGTGCGCGCGGCTGTGGAGTTGGGTATCAGCAAAGTGCGGTTGACAGGTGGAGAGCCTCTGGTGCGGCTCGGCATCGTGGATCTGGTCCGCAGGTTGTCGCGTGTCGCGGGCGTTGACGACCTCACAATGACCACAAACGGCGTCCTGCTGTCACGCTACGCCGAGGCCCTGGCCCAAGCAGGGTTGCGGCGGGTCAACGTAAGCCTGGACACGTTGCGAGCGGAACGCTTCCGGCGCATAACACGTCTGGGGCGGATTGAGGATGTTCTGGAAGGGATCGAAGCGGCTCATCGGGCCGGCTTGGAGCCGGTTAAGATCAACACCGTGGTGATCCGCGGCATGAACGATGATGAGGTGGTTGATTTCGCTCGCAACGCAGTCGAAAAAGGATGGAACGTGCGCTTTATCGAATGGATGCCGATTGGGCAGGGCCAGGCCGCCGAGCAGGCGTGGCTAGACAGAGTCGTGACGGCGGAGGAGATCCGACAGACGATCGAGGCGGAGTTGGGTGCACTGCATCCGGTGAAGACCAGTGCCGAAGGAGGTCCAGCCCGCTACTACCGTGTACCACAGGCCGATGGCAGCATTGGGTTTATCACTCCCGTCAGCGAGCATTTCTGCTTCCGCTGCAACCGCTTGCGCCTTACTGCGGATGGGCAGCTGCGGCCCTGCCTGCTATCAGATGCGGAGATTGATCTGCGCACACCATTGCGCCAAGGGGCCAGTGTGGCGCAGGTCAGGGAGCTGATTCTGCAGGCCATTGAGCGCAAGCCACTGCAGCACAACCTCGACAGGTGCCAAGGGCCCGAGAAGCGGATCATGTCTCAGATCGGCGGCTGACTCGTGCTGCTCGGTTGCACTTTCGACTGGAGGTTCTTGTGGAACTGAGTCACATAGACAATCAGGGTCGTGCCAGGATGGTGGACGTTGGCGGCAAGCCCGACACCAAGCGCATGGCCGTCGCCCAGGCCGAGGTAGCGATGAGCCCGCAGACGCTGCGATTGATCGCCAACAAGGGAATGCCTAAAGGAGACGTGTTGGCCGTGGCTCAGGTGGCGGGGATCCTGGCCGCCAAGCGGGTCCCTGACCTCATCCCGCTTTGCCATCCTCTGCTCCTGACCAGGGTGGACGTGCAGTTTCAGATTGACGAGGGAGCATCGCGGATTGAGATCACTGCTACGGTGCACAGTCGTGGCAAGACGGGCGTGGAGATGGAAGCGCTCACCGCCGCCAGCGTCGCTGCCTTGACGATCTACGACATGGCCAAAGCTGTGGAGAGAACGATGCGCATAGAGAACATTCGCCTCGTGCGCAAGAGCGGAGGCCAGAGCGGGGAGATTAGCCTAGAGGAAGATCAATGAAAGTCACTGTAAAGTTCTTTGCCGCCCTGCGTGAAGCGGTAGGCAAGCCGCAGACCGAGCAGGAGCTGCCGCCGGGAGCAACAGTACAGGATTTGATGAAGTTGTTGACTCAAGAGCATCCGGCGCTGAGTCGCCACGTCTCCCACATCAATGTGGCGGTGAATCGGAAGTACGTGGATCTGCAGACCACACTTCAACAGGGCGACGAGGTGGCTTGTCTGCCTCCGGTGGGTGGAGGCTAGGGTGAGCAATGGCAGCAAATGATGGGACTGGGGGTGAACGGGCGAAGTTGTTTGAGGTGACGAACGCTGAGCTGTCGGTGGATGAGGTGGTGGGCCGCCTCGCCGATCCAGCGGTTGGTGCCGTGAGCGCGTTCGTGGGTGTGGTGCGAGGTGTGACCGATGGTCGGGAGGTGAGCTACTTGGAGTACGAGGCCTACCCGGAAATGGCTGAGCAGACCCTCCGCCAGATCGGCGACGAGATCCGCGAACGCTGGAAGACGATTCGTGAAGTGGCCATCGTTCACCGCCTAGGGCGGTTGGAGATTGGGGAGCGCAGTGTGGTCATCGCGCTCTCGGCTGCACACCGACAGGAGACCTTTGGTGCCGTTCGCTATGCCATCGACCGTCTTAAGGAAATCGTGCCCATCTGGAAGAAAGAGGTGTGGGCCGAAGGTGGCGCACAGTGGAGGAGTGAAGAGTGAAAACGGGGTTGTATCCAATGTTGAGCGTGGAGGAAGCACTGGAGCGCGTGCTTGGCTTCTTCCACTCTCTTGAAGCAGAGCGAGTACCAATACTCGAGACCTTGGGGCGTGTCTTGGCTGAGGATGTCTATGCGGATGTGGACATCCCGCCGCACGCCAACTCGGCCATGGATGGATATGCTGTCCTGGCCCAGGATACGAAAGGGGCGGGTCCGGCATCGCCAAAGCGCCTGCGGGTGATTGGTGATCTGGCCGCAGGGTATGTCACAGACACGAGCGTAACACCCAGCACAGCCATTCGCATCATGACCGGAGCTCCGGTCCCGCCAGGAGCGGATGCGGTAGTCCGCTTCGAGGATACGGAGCAGGAGGGTGAGTGGGTAGACATTCTGACCGAGGTTCCCGTCGGCGAGAACGTGCGCTACGCGGGCGAGGACGTGCGCAAGGATGCGCTTGTCTTGCACCGTGGGAGCCGCATCCGTCCGCAAGAGATTGGCATGCTGGCCACTCTGGGCCGCAAGCAAGTTCTCGTGACTCGGCGCCCGCGAGTGGCTATTCTGGCTACGGGCGACGAGGTGGTCGAGATTGACGTGCCATTGGCGCCGGGGAAGATCCGCAATTCGAACAGCTATTCCAATGCTGCCCAGGTCATCAAGTGCGGAGGTATTCCGGTCCTGCTGGGCATAGCTCGTGACCAGACTGAGGACTTGACGCAGAAGCTGCGGACTGGGCTGGCGCAGAATGTCGATCTCTTTCTCAGCTCCGGTGGGGTCTCCGTTGGCGACTTTGACGTGGTCAAAGAGGTTCTGGCCGCAGAGGGGGACATGAGCTTCTGGCGCGTGCGGATGAAGCCCGGCAAGCCTTTCGCCTTTGGGCAGATTGATGGCGTGCCCCTGTTGGGGCTGCCCGGCAACCCAGTGTCGGCCATGGTCTCCTTTGAGCTCTTTGCCAGACCAGCGATATTCAAGATGCTGGGCCAGGAGAAGTGGCAGAGGCCTGCCGTCGAAGCGACCCTGATGAATGAGGTCAAGCGCAAGGACGAACGCCGCCACTTCTGGCGTGTGCAGGTGGAGTTAGAAGAAGGCGAGTACCGCGCCTATCTCACGGGCGACCAGGGGTCAGGCATCCTGAGCTCGATGGTGCTGGCGAACGGCTTGGCGATCATACCTGAAGAGTGGAGCCACGTCCCTGCCGGCAGCCACGTGACGGTGATGATGCTGGATTGGGAGTGACCATGACGGTCTGGCCAGAGTTGCCTCTCGCGGAGCAGGCAATGGCAAGTGCTGCCCAACACGATCAAGTCACCAGCAGCAATCATTGAGGGGGTACGATGGCAATTTCGGTTGGCATTCTGACGGTCAGCGATCGCTGCTATCGGGGCGAAGCAGAAGATGCAAGTAGCCCTCTGATTGGCCAATGGGCGACGGAGGAACTGGGAGGACAGGTTAAGAGGCAGGACGTGGTGCCGGATGAGCGTGACCTGATACAGGAGGCTCTTATCTCGTGGAGTGATGAGGACGAGGTAGATTTGATCCTCACGACCGGGGGGACCGGATTTGCTCCACGTGACGTGACCCCTGAAGCGACGCGCGCAATCATCGAACGGGAAGTGCCAGGTCTGGCGGAGGCCATGCGGCTGGAGGGGATCAAGAAGACGCCCCACGCGATGCTCTCGCGAGCCACAGCCGGTATCCGGGGGCAGACGCTGATCGTCAACCTGCCAGGCAGCCCCAAGGCCGTGCGGGAAGGGCTGGAGGTCATACTGCCGGCTCTCCCCCATGGGATCGAGATTCTCAAAGGCGTGCACGGAGCCGATAGGCGACACGAGTACAAACCATGACCTCCGTCGACGGTCAACCGAGCGATAAAGGGGGTTTATGATGCGATTGGTGCGCGACGAAAGCGGTCGGCTGCACATCGATACCGACCTCATGGGCGAGTCTTTGATGGACAGGTCGCTGTTGGAAGGCACTGAGATTGAGCAGGTCTTCCGCCCGCTACCAGAGCTCAACGTGATCAAGTTGGGTGGGCAGAGCATCATTGACCGCGGAAGCAAGGTGGTGCTGCCCCTCCTCAATGAGATCATCGCTGCTCAGCAGCAACACCAGATGCTGATTGTCACTGGTGGGGGAACGCGGAGCCGCCATGCTTATGCCGTTGCGTTGGACCTGGGGATGCCCACGGGGGTGTTGGCCAAGCTGGGTTCGAGCATCAGCGAGCAGAACGCCCTCATGATCTCCATCCTGCTGGCGCCCCACGGCGGCGTCAAGATTGGGCACGATGATCTGTTGCAGTTACCGGCCTATCTGGCGCTAGGCGTGATTCCGGTGATGCACGCCATGCCGCCCTACGGTCTGTGGGAGGAGCCAGCGGAGCGTGGCCGTATACCGCCTCATCGCACCGATAGCGGAGCCTATCTTACGGCGGAGGTGCTGGGGGCCAAGCGCTGTATTCTGGTGAAGGATGAGAGGGGGCTGTTCAGCGCCGACCCAAAGAAGGATCCCACCGCGGACTTTTTTGGCGAGATCGAAGTCAATGATCTCTTGGCAAGGGACCTGCCTGACTTGGCGGTGGAGCGGGCGATGCTCCGCGAGTTGGCCCACGGACGAACGGTGCGGGAGGTATGGATTGTCAATGGGCGAGAAACGGGCAACCTGACCCGCGTATTGGCCGGAGAGAATCCCGGCACGCGCATCTACCGCCACGACTAGTGTTCAGCTCGTCGTGCCTACCGTCGGGCGGTCTGTGCGATCTCGGAGTTGGGAAGCGCGCGTTCGAGACGGCGATCAGTGCTCTGGCTGAACACGACGATGGCGTCTCCTCCCAGTCCTGGGCTCTTTCTCGCCCGCATGATCGCCGCGCGGCAGGTAAATGATATTTGCGCCGGTCTCCTGTGCGATCTCTTCAAGTTCCGCCCGGCGGAGGAAGCGTCTGTGCATTGTTAGCTCGGATCCGTGGACTGCAACGACGGCGAAACGCGGCTGGCCTGCGCCTTCTCCGACATGCCGCCGCTCCCGCACAAAGATCTTTGCCATCACAGGGCTCCTTTCTGTAGCCTAGAAGCAGCAGAGACTTGATTGGGATTTGTTCCAGTTTCTGGGGTGGCTGTGCACCCAGAATCATTATGCAGTGATCATTGAGGTTGGTCAAGTGTTCTTTATCGGTCTGGACGATACAGATAGTTTCGAATCGCGCGGCACAGGTCATGTGGCCCGGGAGATTGCGGCGGCGCTGGCTGTGGACTGTCCAGTGATGGGCGTAACTCGCCACCAGCTGCTCAAAGATCCGCGTGTGCCCTGTACCAAGAACAACAGCAGCGCTGCTATCCTGCTGAATGTGAATGGAAGTGTGGAGCCAGAGCTCTTGCTAAGGCGAGTGCGTGCCTTGATGATGGAGGCATATCAGCCAGGCAGTGACCCTGGCCTATGTGTGGCCCACA
>SMTZ1_10010816_pt1 | contig 25628 bp, 18 predicted proteins | sample DeeMarSWOR136_30_FD_25667 | JGI IMG/M metagenome (IMG submission 25667)
TCAGCGAAGTAGTCGCCATGCTCAACAACGAGTACGGAACCGCCTCAAACATCAAATCTACAACAACCAGAAAAAACGTTCAGGACGCCATAACCAAGGTTACGCAGCGAGTTAAACTCTTCAAGAAGGTGCCGGAAAACGGTTTGGTGGTCTTCTGCGGAGCCATCCCCCAGAACGGTCCCGGAAGCGAAAAAATCGAAACCTACGTTATATCCCCGCCAGAGCCCATTCAGGTTTACCTTTACCGCTGCGACGCCAAATTCCACACTGAGCACCTCCAAGAGTTTTTGAAAGAAAAAGAAACATACGGAGTGATCGTGCTGGACGCTTCAGGCGCAACATATGCTACGCTTCGAGGGAAACGTCTCGAGATAGTGAAGCAGATCACCTCTGGGGTTCCGGGGAAGTTTCGGGCAGGAGGACAGTCTGCCAGAAGGTTTGACCGACAAAGAGAAGCGAAGATGCAGGATTACTTCAAGCGCGTGGGAGAACATGGCAACGATATCTTTCTTCCAATTGAGAACCTTAAGAGCCTGATTTTGGGGGGACCTGGACCCACCAAATTTGATTTCGAGAAGGGAAACTATCTGCATTATACTTTGAAGGAGAAGATTGTAGCCACCGTCGACACCTCCTATGTGAGCGAGCAGGGAGTGGAGGAGGCTGTGGAAAAGTCTGAGGACATCCTGCGGCGCATACGTTATGTTGAAGAAAAGAAGATTATGCAGAAGTTTCTCCGCGAAATTGGGCAGGACACGGGCTTAGCCACATACGGCGAGAATGAGGTGCGAGAACTCCTGAAGGCGGGAATCGTGGATACTCTTCTGCTTTCCGAGGACATTGACTTGGTTCGGGTCACCGTGAAATGCGGTTCCTGCGACTACATCAAGCATGAGACCATGAAGATGCATGAGGTTCCAGAGTTTGAGCAAAGCATAAGCGGCAACGCATGTCCGAAATGCAGTGTTCCAACCCTTGCAGTGGCGGAGACCAAAGAGCTCATCGACGAGTTGGCTGAGTTGGCGGAGGAGATGGGAACGAACGTGGAAGTTTTGTCCGCGGAAACCGAGGAGGGGCAGATGCTGAAAAAATCTTTCGGCGGCATAGCTGCTATTCTTCGCTACAAAGCAGCAAACTAGTATTCTGTTCTGAAATGGACATCAGGAATGCCTTGGACTTCTTTTCCTTTGTCCTTGCCTTTTGCAATCTCGATTTTCTCTATTTTGAGGGTTCCAGCAAGGTCTTCCTCTGCTTGACGTAGAATCTGCGTCTTCTCCCTGTCCTCTGAATATAATGTTAGCTTGCTGATGGGCGCATTCAACGGCTTCTGGTTCTCCGCTTTGTCTCTCCGAATCTCCCCCATCACAGCAACAACCAAGTCGCCCTTCCTCTCTGTCTTTTCATCAACCAGCTCTTCCTGTATGGTGGGCCATGGAGAAACGTGGATGCTCTCACTTTTCTTGTCGTCCGCGTACATAATCTGGTATATTTCCTCAGCGATGTGGGGGGAAATGGGGGCGAGAAGCTGGAGTATCCGGTAGATTGCAGTGTAGAGGGTGTACTGGGCAGCCGTTCTCTTTTCTTCGCCAAAGGTTTCAGGCTGGTAGAGCCTGTGTTTCACGGCTTCGATATAGTTGTCGCAGAAGCTGTGCCAAGTGAATTTTCTGATCTCGTCAGTGGCTACGTTAAATTGGCAGTTCTCCAAAGCCTCGGTTACCTTTTGGGTAACCCGCTCCATCTTGCTGAGTAACCAGCGGTCGATGAGCTCCAGCTTTGCTGGTTTCTGGTTTGGTTTGTAGTCTTTGAGGTGCATGCTGGCGAATCGGGATGCGTTCCAGAGTTTTCTGAGATATCTCCAAGCGTACTCCACATCTTCCCATCTGAAGGGTATGTCTGATCCAGTGGCGCCTCCACCAGTTGCCCATTGTCTGGGGGCGTCGGCTCCGTATTTTTGGAACACATCTGGGGTGGCTACGAAGTTGCCGAGGGATTTGCTCATTTTTCTGCCGTCTGTTCCCAGGACCATGCCGTTGATGAGGACGCTGCTGTAGGGTTTCTCATCGAAGAGGGCGAGGCTGCGAACCATAAGATAGTATGCCCATGTGCGGATGATGTCGTAGCCGGATGGATGCACATCAGCGGGATACAGTTTGCGCCACTCTTTGCTGTCTGGCCATCCTGCGTGGACAGCGCAGGTTATGGAGGAGTCGAACCATGTGTCCAGCACGTCCGCTTCTGGAACAAATTCTGTGGAACCGCATTTTGGGCAACGGTCAATTTTTGGGGGCTCGGATCTTGGGTCTATGGGAACCCAGTCAGGTTCCGCTAGCACAATTTCTCCACATTTTTTGCAGTACCATATGGGGATGGGTGTGGCGAAGATTCTTTGGCGGGAGATCACCCAGTCCCAGTCTAGGCTGTTTGCCCAGTCTATCATGCGCTTCTTCATGTAGTCTGGGTACCAAGTGACGTCTATAGTGTTCTTTTTGACCTGCTCTGTGAAGAGGCGGGTTTTCATGAACCACTGTTCATGCTCCAAGATTTCTATGGGGTTTTTGCATCTCCAACAGGTTCCAACTTCCTGACTGAGCGGTTCCGTTTTTTCCAGCAGCCCCTGCTTTTCTAGGTCTGCGACCACGGCTTCTTTTGCTTCTTTTGTTGTTAGTCCAGCGTATTTTCCGGCGTTTTTGTTCATTTTCCCTTTCTCGTCTATGAGGATGATGGAGTCCAAGTGGTGTGTGGCAACAGCTTTTACGTCTGCTTTGTCTCCGTATGTGCAGATCATGACCACGCCTGTTCCGAATTCTGGGTCAACAAGCCTGTCCGGAATTATTTCGACGTTCCTGTCCGCTATTGGAACCCAGATGTTTTTGCCTATGTACCGTTTGTAGCGTTTGTCGTCTGGGTTGACGGCTACGGTGACGCAGGCGGGCAGCAGTTCAGGGCGGGTTGTGGCTATGAGCAGGTGGTTGCCGTCTTCCAGCTTGAATTTGATGTAGTGGAGGGTGCCCTGTTTGTTTTCGTGTTCGACTTCGGCGTCTGCGATGGCTGTTTCGCAGCTTGTGCACCAGCTGATGGGGTGGGTTCCCTTGTAGATTAAGCCTTTTTTGTGGAGCTGAATGAATGACAGTTGGGTGCGTTTCCAGTAGTCTGGGTCCATAGTTCTGTATTCTGTGGTCCAGTCCACGGAGCAGCCGAGGCGGATAACGGCTTCTTTCATTACTTCTATGTATTTGCCCACGAATTCTTTGCAGAGTTTGATGAATTCTGCTGGGGGCAGGTCGGTTTTTTTGATTTTGTATATTTCTTCGGCTTTGACTTCTGTGGGGAGTCCGTGGCAGTCCCATCCTTGGGGGAAAAGAACGTTGTAGCCTCGCATCCGTTTGTACCGGGCTAGGGCGTCTATGTAGGTCCAGTTGAGGACGTTTCCCATGTGAAAGTCGCCTGAAGGGTAGGGGGGAGGAGTGTCTATGGTGAAGACTGGGCGGCTGCTGTCTGCTCGGTTGAAACGGTATATGCCTATCTCTTCCCAGTTCTGCTGCCACTTCTCCTCGATTTTAAGCAAATCGAATTTTTTGGGGAAAGACTTCATCAGTCAGCCTCTATGATGTCTGTTTTATCGTAAAATTAACGGGGAAGTAATTTAGCTTTTAGGTTAACTATCTAATGTTTAGTATAACTTTCACTTAGGTTTTCCGAAATACTAATAGTCGTCGTCATTCTTTGTGAATGAACACCGTCACTAGTTAGGGCGCATCGTCTACGAAAATCATATGAATAGTCGTATAACAAGATCGTATTCGTATACTAAGGACGCGAAATAATGTCTGTCATCTACTTTGCTGAAACAGCAAACCGAAAAGATTTCGTAGCCAAAATCGCGAAAATTTTCAAGGCACAGTTAGACCAAGCTAACAGTATTTTCATAAAACCGAACATTGTCTCCTCCGAACCTTACCCAACAACGACACACCCCGAAATCCTAGATGCTTTATTAGATCACCTTTCCGGCAGAAAGCTGGTTGTGGGCGATGGTCATGCGGTAGATACAGGGTACACCAAAAACATTCTAGGAAATTCCCCGCTTAAAGAAATCTGCAGCAGACATGGTGTAGAATTTGTGAATCTCTACAGGAAAAAAATGAAGAAATGGACAAGCCCAAGAGGCTACACAATACAAATGTCAACGTTACCCCTTGAATGTGACTTTGTTATATCCCTCCCGGTATTAAAAGTTCACAAACAATGTGGTTTAAGTGGTGCATTAAAGAACCAATTCGGATACCTCAGCAAGCTTGACAGAATTCTCATGCACGCAAAAATCAAAGACCTTCACAAAGGCATCGCGGAAGTAAACGTTGCCTGCCCCACTAACCTGTTTATCGTGGATGCGGTGGAGACCCTAACAAAAGCTCAAGAATGCAGACACGGCGGATGCCCAGCTAAATTAGGCACCATCATCGCAGGTACCGATCCCGTAAGCTTGGATGCCTTTGGTCAAAAGTTGCTTCAGAAAGTAGACATCAACCTTGAAGAAAACATCAAGCATCTAAACTATGCCCAAGAATATGATGTTGGCAAAAAAGATTACAGAATTATCAAGATTTAGCTAGTTACGCATTCAAATCAAAGAAGGGAGTCTAGAGCAATCACCAAATGGTATGCTAAATTAGCTTTTAGATGCACTATAGACTGTTCAGGATGAGTTTTCACTCAGATTTTCTGAAACACCAATCTTCGCTGTCATTATGATGATTTTAAGTAGTACGAATCCATTATTTTTGGTGATGATAGATTATGCGAGATAAGGAGCAGATTTGTCAAAGTTGTTGCATGCCATTGAATCAACCTGAACTTTGTGGTACCGAAGCCGACGGCAAGAAAAGTCAAGATTACTGTATATATTGCTATAAGGACGGCGCATTTTGTCAACCTGACGCAACCTTGGAGACAATGTTAGATATATCTGCAAAAGTATGGGCAGAAAAAGACCCAACTATCACCGTTGAGCAAGCCAAAGCCCAACTGAAAAGGAAATTTCCTCACCTAAAAAGATGGTGCAAATAAAAACAGTTGCACACGGCACATAAACACTGAAAGAACAGTTCATGCGTGCCATGCGCGGGCGTCAGCTTCTAGGTTCGACTGATAAATTGAAATGCTTTTATTCCTTCCTCGCTCAAGAAGTATCGCTTTTCTTTGTCTTGTTTAACTAGGCCAGTCAAATTGTCGAGGTGATAGTAGCATCTGCCCAAACTAATGTTCAGTAAACTCGCTAGGTCAGATGAACTTAATGCTCTATGAGACTTCAGAAGTTCTATAATCCAGCATCGAAATGGCCAAACGATTGTGTTATCTGCTGATGACATTTCCACGTTTAAACAATTATGAATCAAAGATATTGATTGTGAGCAGTTTACCAGAAAAAAGATTGTTTTCAACAATACACTGCTATTAGGCGTCAAATAGGTGAACAGGAATGTTTGATTTATGTATATCATAGACGGGCTGGAAAACAAGAAAGTATTTTACGGGTTACCGAATCAAAGACTAATTGATAGGCTGCGTCTTGTGGGTTCCGCTTCACCAGAAGCTCTGCCTCCGCCTAAAGCGGCTTCAGCTAATATATCCAAAGGATAGAATGAGATGAAGAAAAAAACGGTTACCTGCGTAATCTTAACAGTTCTGTTTCTTGTCTCAGCTTTTTTCAGCGTCACCTTATCCACAACCATCGAATACATTGGCGCTTCTGAAGTCTCGGCGAGTACGTCAGAAACAGAGGACTGGCCCATGTTCCACCATAACACGGCAAACACCGGCAACTCAAAGGCAAAAGCCCCGAAGACAAACCAGACCCTGTGGAAGTTCAACACTGGTGGTCCCGTGGATTCTCCTGTTGTCTCCGACGGCGTAGTTTACTTCGGCTCGTTAGACGACAACATTTACGCCTTCAACGCGTCAACAGGCGAATATATATGGAGCTACACAACAGACGGAAACGTCCTATCCCCCGCCGCAGTCGCAGCGGGCATGGTCTACGTGGGCTCAGAAGACTACAACGTCTACGCCCTAAACGCCTCAACAGGCGCTTATGTGTGGAGCTACAGAACAGGATACTTTGTAGACTCTGCAATCGCTTATTCTGAGGGCATAATCTACGTGGGCTCAGAAGACTACAACGTCTACGCCCTAAACGCCTCAACAGGCGACTACATATGGAGTTACGCGACAGGCGACCAAATCATGATATCATCGCCCATAGTCGCCTACGGCATGGTCTACATAGGCTCAGTAGACAACAAAGTCCACGCTTTGAACGCGTCAACAGGCACGTATATATGGAGTTACACCACAGGCGACGATGTGGTTTCTACTCCCGCGGTTGCAGACGGAAAAGTCTACATTGGCTCGAACGACAACAACCTATACGCTTTCAACGCTTTCACGGGCGACATATTGTGGGACTACACAACCGATGGACCAGTATTCTCTGGACCCGCTGCCGACCGCGGCATTGTATATGTGGGCTCAGTTGACGGACGAGTCTACGCCTTGAATGCCTCTACTGGAGCAAGCATATGGAATTACACGACTGGCGGCGCCGTAGCATCCTCCCCAGCAGTAGCCGAAGACACAGTTTACGTGGGCTCAAACGACCATAACATCTACGCCTTGAACGCGTCAACAGGCTCATACGTATGGAGTTACACAACTGGAGAAATGGTAATCTCTCTGCCCGCCGTCTCCGAGGGCATAGTGTACGTGGGCGCATGGGACGGGCGATTATATGCATTAAATGCTTCTACAGGCGCACACATGTGGGAGTACATAACAGGCGGCGTAGTGGATTCTTCTCCCGCCGTGGCAGATGGTATAGTGTACGTAGGCTCTTTCGACGGGAACGTGTACGCTTTAAGCGCCGCCACAGGCACTGTCCCGTTGGATGAGTTCTCCAGCGAGGTCATATGGAGCTACAAAACCGACGACATGGTGATGCTGTCCTCGCCAGCCGTGGTTAACGGTGTGGTCTACGTGGGCTCGTATGACTTCAACGTCTACGCATTGAACGCTTCTACTGGCGCACGCATATGGAACTACAAGACAGGCTTCGCCGTGGTTTCTTCCCCGGTTGTTGTTGACGGCGTAGTTTACGTCAGCTCAGAAGACTACAAGGTCTATGCTCTGAACGCCACAACGGGCACGCTAATATGGGGCTACACAACAGGCAACCAGATTCATCTATCTTCTCCCGCGGTCGCCGAGGGCATAATCTACGTGGGCTCAACCGACCAAAACGTTTACGCCTTGAACGCTTCTGACGGCTCTCTGGTTTGGAAATACCCCACCGATGATGTGGTGATTTCTTCTCCCGCCGTGGCAGACGGCACAGTTTACATAGGCTCTTACGACGGGAACGTCTACGCCCTAGACGCTTCTACCGGCTCTGTCATATGGAATTACACGACTGGCGGCGCAGTAGCATCCTCCCCAGCAGTCGCCGAAGACACAGTTTACGTGGGCTCAAACGACCATAACATCTACGCCTTGGATGCTGCAACGGGCACGGTGATGTGGAATTACACGACTGGCGGCGCCGTGGCTTCTTCTCCGGCTGTGGCTGACGACACAGTTTTCGTGGGTTCATACGACAAGAAGATGTACGCCTTAAACGCTACTTCAGGTGCACATTTATGGAGCTACATAACCCTCGACAAGGTAGTTTCTTCCCCTGCCATCTCAGATGGGGCAATATACTTTGGCTCATATGACCATCTGGTCTACGCTGTTGGCGATTCGTCATCTAGTCCACAAACTCACGAGGTGCTATTTGCTGCGTCAGGTTTGCCTCTGGGTACAAGTTGGACAGTAACCTTGAACGGTCAAACAGAGAGCTCCATCTCAGATACCATAGTGTTTACCGTGCCAAACGGCGTCTACTCCTTCTCGGTCACTTCACCCCATGATTACACCGTTTATCCGTCGTCTGGAACTGTGACCGTTAACGCCATGAACGCTTACCAACAAATAACATTCACCTCTGCAAGCCAAGAATTTCCATGGCTCCTTGTTGCCTCATTAGCCTCCGGAGCTGCATTGTTGGCGCTAGCCATAATCGCATTCGTGGTTTACAGACGAAAACATGAAAGGTAAAGGCATGACCCAATAATTCTCTAGGTTACAAACATGCAATCAGCGTTTAGCTTTGACCTTTTCCTTTCTTAACGAATCACGGGTTTTCTAAAGGTGCGTATGCTAAACAGAATGTAGGGGGGTGTGGAGCACACGCAAAAAAGGCGAATTGGCGTGTGGGTGGGAACGCTAATATTCAACCTTGATAGGAGTTGCGTGTGCTCGGTTCAGGTTCCAATTTTGAGTAATAAAATACTTCTGAATTTCACATATATATTTCAAGTTCCCAAAACCCCAGCAAGTTTCAGAGTCAAACAACAGCTTTCGCGTCTGCGGATGGAAAGTCAGAAACCTTCAGGCATGCCTTACTGTGCAGAAGAGTTAAAAGTATTCCAGATAAGACCTTGACATAGAACGGTTACGTTTGTGTAGTAGCTGGTTGCCTCCAGCTCAATTGTTGAAGGAGTGAAACATGAAAATAAAGCATCTGTCCAAGAAAGAGGTTGAGCACATCGCATGGCTCGCCCACATAGAACTCTCCGACAAGGAGAAGACTCTCTTCACTGAGCAGTTCAACGAAATCCTCGACTACTTCAAAAAGATCGACGAGGTGGACACGGAGGGAGTTGAACCCACATACCACGTTTTAGACCTCAAGAACGTCTCCCGGAAAGACAAAGCAGAACCTTCGCTGCCCACAGAAGAAGCCCTCAAAAACGCCCCCAAAAAAGAACAAAAATTCATCAAAGCCCCCAGAATCGTTTAGGAGACACGGACAAAATGCCCAAGCTACAGGAGTTAACCGCCCGAGAAACCATCCAGAAGATACAGGGCAACGAAGCCACAGCCGAAGAATGCGTCCACGCCGTTTTCGAAACAATCCACAAACTAGAAGACAAAATCAACGCCTACGTCACCCTAACCGAAGAAGAAGCCCTCAAAAAAGCCAAACAGATCGACAGAAAACTCTCCGAGGGAAAACCAGTCGGAAAATTGGCGGGCGTCGCCACCGCAGTAAAAGACGCCATCTGCACACAGGGAACAGCCACCACCTGCTCTTCGAGGATGCTCAAAGACTTTGTTCCCCCATACGACGCCACAGTCATCGAGCGAATCAAACGAGAGGACGGCGTGATCATCGGAAAAACAAACATGGACGAGTTTGCAATGGGCTCCTCCACCGAAACCAGCCACTTCGGTCCAACCCGCAACCCATGGGACATGTCACGGGTCCCCGGAGGCTCATCCGGGGGAAGCGCAGCGTGCATCGCCACTGACGAGGCGGTCCTAGCGTTGGGAACTGACACCGGAGGCTCTATTCGCTGCCCAGCCAGCTACTGTTCAGTTGTCGGCTTGAAGCCAACTTACGGGTTGGTTAGCCGTTACGGGCTGATTGCCTACGCGAACAGCCTTGAACAGATTGGTCCCATGGCAAAGGACGTTTACGATTGCGCCCTGTTTCTTTCGGTTATTGCAGGTCATGATCCTAAGGACGGCACATCCGTGAAGGCGGCGCCGAAAGATTACACTGAATTCCTGAAGGACAGTGTAGAGGGATTCAGGATTGGCGTGCCCAGAGAGTTCTTCGGCGAGGGAACAAGTGATGCTGTTGAGAAGCATGTTTGGAAGGGCATCCACAAACTGGAGGAGTTGGGCGCATCTTACGAGGAGACTTCGCTTCCCACTCTTGAGCATTCTCTTGCCGCCTACTACATTGTCGCCATGTCTGAAGCCAGCTCAAACCTGGCAAGATACGACGGCTTACGTTACGGCTACCGAGTTGACAAAGACGATGGAGACTGGGCAACCGTTTACTCACGAAACAGGCGAATTGGATTCGGAACCGAGGTGAGGCGCCGAATAATATTGGGCACATACGCGCTTTCAGCCGGATATTACAGCAAATATTACTTGAAAGCCCTCAAGGTTCGAACCCTGATTCGAAACAACTTCGAAGAAGCCTTCAAGAAATATGATGTTCTAGTCGGTCCCACCATGCCTTTTCCGCCCTTCAAGATTGGAGAGAAAATAAAAGACCCGTTGGCACTCTACATGAGCGACGTGGACACGGTGGCAGCGAACCTGGCCGGATTGCCCGCGATATCTGTTCCATGCGGATTCACGGATGGTCTTCCGGTTGGAATGCAGATCATGGCTCCGCCGCTCAGAGAAGAGTTGACGCTGCAGGCTGCATACACTTTCGAACAGAACACACCTTACAGAAACCGGAAACCTGCAGTCAAATGAGAGAAGTTGCGAAAGAACTATAGTCTGCTTGCTCCACTAACTGTTTGGTGAATTCATGGACAAACCGTATTTCCGCATGCTCTTCGAGCCGCAACTGAAGGAGCCGATCTTAGTAGAGGGACTCAGGGGCTTGGGAAACGTTGGAATGATCGCGGCAAGGCATCTTATAGAATCCACTGGCGCTAAAGTGTTCGCCGAACTGTATGCCCCGTACTTCCCAGACTACGTAACCGTAAAAAAGGATGGAACGTGCCGTCCACCCCGCTACCTGTTCTACGCAGCCAAAACCGAAAAGAACCATTACATCATCTTGACCGGAGACACGCAGCCTTCCATAGAGGACACCGTAGCCCACTACGACCTATGCGATGAAATCCTAGATTTCGCAGAGAAATACGGAAGCAAATTCATAGTCACCATGGGCGGAATAGTCACAACCAAACCGGAAAACGACGTTTACATATCCGCCACATCCGATGAACTCGCCCAGAAACATCGGGATAAAGGAGCCCAAATCTACGGCGAGGGCAGAATCATCGGGGCAACAGGACTATTGCTGGGACTGGCAAAAAGGCGCGGATGGAAAGGCATCTGCCTGTTAGGGGCGACAACGGGTTTCGGAGCTGAGAGGGGAGTCGCTCTTTCAGTCTTTAAAACTTTGACAAGCATCATTGAGGCGGAAACTAAAGAAAAAGATTAACAGAAAACAGGGTTGAAGGTTTTTCTAACGGTCTTTTTTGGTTTTTAGGGATTCCAGTTTTTCTTGAATCAGTTGGTTGGCTAACTGAGGGTCAGCCTTGCCCTTTGTCGCCCGCATAAGCTGCCCCACCAGAAAATGAACAGCATTTTCGTCTGTGAGGGCGTCTTCCACAGCCTTCTTGTTTTCTTTGAAAACTTTCTCCACAGTTTTTTGAAGGGCGTCGCGGGAAGCAATCTTCACCAGACCCTTTTCTTCGATGATCTGCGACGGATGCTTTCCGGTTAGGACCATTTCGGGGAGGATTCTTTTGCCGATTTTGCCGCTTATGACACCCTCCTCTATCAGCTTGATCATCTCAACCAAATGTTCGGGAGCTATCTTGGATTCCGTGAGCTCAAGGTTGTTTTCGTAGAGGTTGCGCAGAAGGTCGCTCATCATCCAGTTGCTGATTTCCTTGGGTCGGCTATACAATTGCACGCTTCTCTCAAAAAAGTCGGCTAAGGCTTTGTCGCTTACCAGAACCTCAGCGTCATACTTGGGCAGATTATAGGCGTCAACAAAACGGCTGATTCTAGCATCCGGCAGCTCGGGCATCTTCCTCTTAACTTCTGTGATGAGATCTTTTGTGACCACTACGGGGACAAGGTCGGGCTCAGGGAAATACCTGTAGTCATGCTCTTCCTCCTTGGTCCGCAGGGAAACGGTTACTCTACGAGTCTCATCCCAATGCCTAGTTTCAAGCTTGACGGCGACGCCCCGCTTAACCAAGTTTTTCTGGCGCATAATCTCGAAGCATAAAGCACGCTCCACCTCCTTGAAGGAAGAGATGTTTTTCACTTCCACGCGGGTTCCGCCGATGAGGGAGATGTTGGCGTCACATCGCATAGACCCCTCTAGCCTACCCGAAAAGATTCCTAAGTGCTCTAAGATGGAGCGCAGCTTCTGCAGAAAGATTCTTGCCTCCTTGGGAGAATCAAGGTCAGGGTCGGTGACCACCTCCAGAAGGGCGATTCCTGCGCGGTTATAGTCAACCAGCGTGTAGGGGGACGTGTCTATGGCGCCCTGATGAACCAGTCTCCCCGGGTCCTCCTCCAGATGAACCCTGCCAATCCTGACCTTCTTCCTCTTCTTGCCAGCATCAATGTCCAGAAAGCCGTCCACGGCAAGCGGAACCCCCCCAGCTTTGTCGTACTGCGAAATCTGGAAGTTTTTAGGCATGTCCGGATAGTAGTAGTTTTTCCTGAAGAAGAACATGCGCTCCGAAACTTTGCAGTTCAATGCCAGCGCAGCCATAACAGCGTACTCCACCGCCTTCTCGTTGAGGACCGGAAGGGCGCCGGGTATCCCCAAGCAGACGGGGCAGGTTAGGCTGTTTGGGTCTTTGCCCTTGTAGTCTGAGCTGCAGCCGCAGAAGAGTTTAGTTTCGAGGCTGGTCAACTGGACGTGAACCTCTAATCCTATGCGGACTTGGCTGCTGTTTTCGGTGGACATCTCTACTAAATGGTAATTTTGTCTATAGAATTTAGCTGTTTTGCATCTGTTCCAACTATTTCTCCACTGTTTGTGCGTGCATAGACCCGCTTGCTACACTCGTGACTCGGCAACTGCTCGTGCTCAGTGTTCCGACAGATTTTGGCTCACTCACAAAAAAGACAGCGCCCTGTTTAGTGTTTGCGTTTCTTGAAGTAAAACAGCAAGCCAGCACTCAAAACGGCAAATGAAGTGATGGAAACAGCCGCAACAGGCACAACAGGGAAAGGTTCAGCTATCGTGAAGTGGAGCGTTTCTGAGGCAGCCGTGTTTCCAGCAATATCTTCCGCGTAAACCGTAACATTGTGGGAACCAGCAGGTAAGTCTTTCAGAACAGCATCGCCATTAACTGTTACGTTTGCTTGGTTATCCAAACTGTAGCCAACCCAGCTTGTCTCCGTGTCAACAGTGAAACCAAGCAACATATCACCCGAATCGGTGCCATTAACAGAGAGGTTGGTAACCTTTGGAGCCGTAGTGTCAATGTAAAAGACGATTGTTTGTGCTGTTGTATGATATCTAGGTTGTTCATACGCAGGATTTGTTTCGGATGTAAGATTTGCAGTTACATACAATCTTAACTCATGCTGACCTTCAGAAAGGCCAAGCAGGGTTATATTACCGTCAAAATTCTTCAAATTAGAGTCATCAGGGGAATCTATGGAATAGTAGGACCAAAGAATCTCTTGATTTATTGCGTAAGTTAATGGCACTTGTGTAGTATTGTAGGTTGTTTGATTTAGAGGCGAAATAATAACGGGCATGTTGGCTATTGCATCTACAGTTATAACTGAGTTAATAATAGAGGTAACTGTTCCATTGGAACAATGAGCATAAACTGTAAGGGTATGATCACCATCAGCTAACCCTTCCAGAGTTTTAGATACTGTGTAATAATAAACATAGTCTGACTTACTCATACTGGCGCCTAGCGTGGAATTGGCGCTGTTATCTAAACTGTAAGAAAAAGAAATTTGTGTTGAATTATCTTCCATAGAATAATAGAAATAAATGGAAGCCCATGGGTCTATCACATAAATGTGACTAGAAGTTGGAGAGTAAACATAAAGTCCAGGCCTAAAAGCAAAGGGATTCGCTTCCACAGCTCTAAATTGAACTAAAGGTTTCATCAAGAAAACTATCACTAGAATAGCAGTCGCTAAAACTGCCCATCTCATAGTAACCAATAGTACATTTAGAAGACTTTGCTATAAAATCTTCCTCCAAAGACTGTTTTACATATAGAAGGTTGAGGAACTGGAGGAAATAACAGTTGGGTTCCTCAGTAAAAAATGATACATAACTGGTTTGTTGGATTTAGCAAAGAGGATTTTGAGGGAAATACCTCCTCATGCAGGGGATACCATCCCCACCTCCAGCTTTTGGTTAGTCAAATATACATCTACCTTCTTGTGAACGTTAGGCACCACGTTTTTGCTGGGTTTCTGATTTCCTGAAAAAATTAGTTTTCAACAATCCACTGCTATTAGGACCCTAATAGGCATAGGTTAGTGTGAACACTCTATCACTAAAGTTCACAATTTCTTGCATACTCTGAACCTCAGAAGAAACGTCAAAGAGACTGTAGCTAAATAGTGGGTCGTTTTGGTTTGGTGCGAAATAGTTAAATTCGCAGGTCCTCGTCACGCACTATTTTCCGCCGCACAAGGGAGGTATAGAGCAGGTTTCCTATGAGCAGAGCAAAAGATTGACGGAGCAGGGCTACCAGATAGACGTTTTGACCAGCAAATTCGAGGGACGAGACACGAACCCCATCAGGGGAATCAGAATCCATCATTACCCCTCACTGAACGTCGCCAAACGCTTCGGGGTGCCATACCCCATAATTTCATTCAAAGCCTACAAAACGTTTACACAGCTCGTAAAGAAATGTGACTTGGTGCATGCGCATGGGCACGTTTACATGTCCTCATACATGGCGGGAATGGTCGCCAAGAAATGCAAGAAGCCCTTTATAGTGACCCAGCACAACACATTCATCGACTACCAGTCATTCCTCAACATAGTTGAGCAGCTGAACGACTTCGTCATAGGCAAAGCAGTTCTGAAACGCGCAGACAGAATCATCACAGTCAGCAAAGAGACAAAGAAGTATGTTCTGAGGCTAGGCGCAGACAAAACAAAAACGTCGGTAATATACAACGGCGTAGATACAGGTTTTTTCCGCCCCGCCAACAAAGAAGAGAGCAGAGAAAAGCTTGGTTTACCCAAAAACCGAAAGATAATCCTCAGCGTACGCAGACTCGTCTACAAAAACGGCTTAGACACCCTCCTAGAATCTGTCCCCCTCGCAGCACAAAACCACCCAGACGCCCTGTTTGTTGTTGCAGGAAAAGGTCCGAGCAGAAAACTCATAGAAGACCGCATAAAAGAGCTGAAAATCGAAGACAACATCAAGCTAGCCGGATTCGTTCCAGACAACCTGTTACCAGCATACTACGACGCCGCCGACTACTTTGTCCTACCCTCAGCCTCAGGCGAGGGACTGCCGCTGGTTCTTTTGGAAGCCATGGCATGCGGACTGCCAGTAATCGCAACAGCCGTGGGAGGAACACCTGAAATACTCAAGCACATGAAAAACGGGGTTCTTGTGCCCCCCAGAAACCCGGAGGCAATGGCTGAGGCGCTGTCGAAGCTTCTGTCAGAAGGGTTGGGACCGGCACTAGGTGCGGAAGCGAGGAGAATCGTTGAGGACAGGTTTACTTGGGAAGAAAACGTTCGCCAACTACAGAAGATATACAGCGAGTTCGTATAGTGGAGAAGTCTGGATGGAAAAATCTTCAGAATTCTTTTATTGGGACAAGCCTAAATGTAATCTTATTCCGCAGAGGGCTTGTACTATGAACGGGTGGATTCGCATTTTTCAGGGGATGGCAAGGGATTGAAGAGAAATCAATGTAGAAACTTCATGGAAAAGAAAATCAAGAAAACACAGAAGGGCACAAAATCGGCTTCATACAGCAGTGAAGAAAAAACAATCATTCTCACGATTCTGGTAGCCCTCGTGATTATGGCCGCTATATTAGTTTATGTGGTGTTCTTCACGCCCGCGCAGAAAGAGCCGTTCACTTCATTATATTTGCTTGATTCAGAAAAACAGTTGGAGAACATTCCAGAAACGGTGGTTCTGGGCGAAAACAGCACATTCTCGCTATGGGTTGGCGTGGAAAACCGGAACGACACAACAACAGAGTACTCGGTGCAGGTTAGTCTAGATGAGGGAAACAGTTCAGCCGAACCCGTAGAATGCTTCAACAGAACCTTGGCGAATGGGGAAAAGTGGGAGTTTCCGGTGACAATAAGCATAGATCAGCTTGGAAGCAACACGGTAATCTTTGAACTGTGGTTCTTCGATGAAACAGAAAATGTTTGGGACCAAACAGGAATTTGGATCGACCTTTCAATTGAAGCAGTCGAAGCATAATGTGAAGCCCAGACTTATAGGCCAAAGAATGTTTGACTACATGGGGACAGAACATTCTGCTCTTGGGTTCATGCAAACCCTTTTTCGTTAGGGAATCAATGTTCTTGTGGAAAGATTAACTAATGAGTAACCCCTTAGATTCCAGCCATAAAATCTGAGGAATCACCTTGAAAAGCCTTGAGGGAAAGAAAGTTGTTGTGACTGGCGGCGCTGGCTTCATAGGCTCTAACCTCTGCAGAACACTTCTGGAGCAAGGCGCCAAAGTGACGGCATACGACAACCTGTATTCAGGAAAAATCGAATTCATAGAAGACCTCATAGGTAAGGGTCTCAACTTCGTGCAGGAAGACATCAGGGACGCCGCGGCACTGGAGAAAGCAACAAAAAACTGTGAAGTCATTTTTCATCTGGCAGCCCAAACAAGCGTTCCCTTCTCCATGAAAAACCCTAAGGAAGATTCCGAAATCAACGTTGTTGGAACATTGAATGTCCTTGAAGCCGCAAGAAAAAGTGGCGCCAGAGTGGTCTTCGCGTCCTCCTGCGCAGTTTATGGCAATCCAAAGCAGAGACCGACTCCGGAGACATATCCGACGCATCCAATCGCGTTCTACGGGTTGTCAAAGTTGCTTGGCGAAAACTGCTGCCGGTTCTACCAAGAGATTTACGGCTTAGAGGTTGTTATTCTCCGCATATTCAATGTTTATGGTCCAAACTGCCACGGAGTCATGTATGATTTCCTCAACAAACTGCAGAAGTCACCCGACAAATTGGAGGTTCTGGGGACAGGCAGACAGTCCAGAGATTTCATTTACATATCGGACATGGTGGGCTTCTTGCTGGAGGCTGCAACTTCCCCCGCAGCTGCAGGAGAGGTGTTTAACGTTGGCACAGGGACCACAACCTCTGTGTCGGAGTTAGCAAAGATGATTATTGAGATTCTGGGATTGAAGGATGTTGACGTTTATTTCAAGGGGGGTCAAGCGTGGGAGGGAGACATGAACATAACATTAGCAGACAACAGCAAAGCCGTAAACAGACTACAGTGGAGACCCCAAGTTAGCTTGAAGGAAGGACTGAAAAAATTAATAAGCTCAGGAAAATACTAGGCTCGATTTAAATGATTCCATTGAAAAAGAGGCTAAAAGCCTTCGTTATGCTTCTTCGACCGCCCTACTGGCTCATGACTGGCGGTCTCTCAGCTTTAACCATTTTTGCTCTGCAGAGAGGCGTTCCAGACTTTGGTTTGTTGGCGTTAGTCATCCTGTCTGCGATCAGCATCAGTTCTGGCGGGTTCGCCTTCAACGACTACGTTGACCAAGAGTCAGATGCCATCGTCAAAAAGAACAGACCTATTCCTTCACAAATTTTGGCGCCGTGGCATGCTCTTCTGACATCCGCAGTTCTTTTCGCCATCGGACTGTTGGCGTCCCTAGTAATCAACTGGGTCTGCTTTGCACTCGCCCTCATGGACACTGTTCTTCTTCTGGTTTATTCCAAAGTTGTAAAGAAGTCTGCTGGTTTCTTCGGAAGCTTTCTTATGGGTTTTCTTATAGGAACATCTTTTGTTTATGGCGAAGCAGCCTTGTCGGGAGTAGTCACTGTTGCTTCATTCTCTTTGTCGTTTATGAGCATGGGCAGCATTGGCGGAAACGTATTGCGTGATGTGTTGAGTTTAGAGGGAGACCTGAAGGCTGGATACGCCACCTTGGCAGCGAAACGGGGTCCAAAATTCGCCACTCGAGTGGGAGCAACTTTCTTCCTGCTCAATGTAATAGGCTCACCAATCCCCTATTTGGTGAATGCGGTAGGTTACGCGTACTTAATTCCGATAATCCTCTGGGACATAATCCTCGTTATTTCTGGCGTCGCCCTTCTCAGAAAAGCAGATAACATTGAAGTGGTAAAGAAACATGAAAGATTAGTGACAAGAACAATGATATTGATTCCAATCGCATTAATTTTAGGGGCTCTAACTTGAAGGAACAGAAAATCCTTCGGGAAACTTTCAGCGTTTGCCCAGTTTGCCTCAAAAAAATAAAGGCGTACGTCATGGAAAAAGACGGAAAGGTTGTGATCCAAAAGGAGTGCAAGGAGCACGGAAGCTTCAATGATACATACTGGACTAGAGCCGACCTCTACCATGAGGCTGAAAGAATCAAAAAACCCTCTGCAGAGCCGTTCCAGGACAACTGCCCCTACGGCTGCGGAATAAACAGCTGCCCCAACCATCTTTCCAAAACAGTCATGGCAGTCATCGACGTAACCAACGAGTGCGACCTAAGGTGCCCAATATGCTTCGCCAACGCGGCACAGCCACCTGACCTCTACAAACCAACTCAGGAAAACATCTACAGCATGTTGAAGTTTCTGAAGAAGCAGGAGCCGCCTCCCCTAGCGGTGATGTTCGCGGGTGGAGAACCCACAGTCCGCGACGACATAGTTGAGATCGTGAAGATGGCTCATGACCTGAAATACATGATTCTTCTGGCAACCAACGGCATCAAAATGTCCAACGACCCGGAGCTTGTTAGGAAACTGAAGAAGGCTGGGCTGAACATAGTGTATCTGCAGTTTGACGGGCTCACAGATTCGCCCTACCAGAAACTGAGAGGAGCAAAACTGCTTCCGAACAAGCTGCGGCTGGTTGAACTTTGCCGGAAACACGACATAGAAATTATTCTGGTTCCAACCCTGCAGGGCACCATAAACGACCACGAAGTAGGAGACATGATCAGATTCGCCGCAAAAAACGTGGACATCATAAGGGGAATAGTGTTTCAGCCAATGTCCTTTACTGGAAGAACAGCTGAGTATGTCTCCAGAAAAGACAGGGTTTGTAACTCGTTGCTTGCCCAGAGAATCCAAGAGCAGACCGACGGAATGATCAAAGAAGAGGATCTGTTTCCTGTCTCAGTTATGGACCCGCCCCTGAAGGTCATGAACACATTCCTAGAGAAAGCATGGCCCCCATTCACCCCCACCCCATACTGCGGACTCTGGAACTGGATTCTAGTTTCCAAACGAGGAAAACACCTGTTCACGCCCATCAACCGTTTCCTAAAGTTTGAAAAATTCATGTCCGACCTGAAAGCCCTGAACAGCCTGATTGAGAATAAAAAAATCGGCAGAATCGGAATCTATCTGAGGCTGCTGTTTGCTGCTTTTCGTTCATTAGATTGGGGGAAAGTGCAGCGGGAAGCGGGTCTTCTGAATGCAGTGAAGACTTTGGTTAAGATACACACTGACCCATCATACGATTCGCTTGGCTACATCAGGAGGAGGCTGCTGCTGATCGGGTGCATGGCGTTTATGGATCCCTACACCTTCGATGTGGAAAGGGCACACCACTGCGTCATTCACTACATAACTCCGGATAACCGGATCATACCCTTCTGTGTATTCAACATGTTCTACCGAAAGCAGATAGAGCACCAATTCAGTATCCCAAGAATCAACGCAAAACGCAAATAGCCCCCAATTTCTGCACCCCATTATTTAGGGCAAGAGCTTTGGTTATGTCGGAAGTTTGTAGTGCTCGAGTATGTGGTGGTAATGCTCTGGGGGCATCAGGGAACGGAAGGCACGGTCAACTACTTCGCTCAGCGCTGGGTGGATGTGCATAGAATCGCGTATGGGTTTAGCGCTTTGCTCACTGGTGTACATTAACGGTATGATCTCGTGGATTAGAACCGAGGCGCAGGGTCCAATAATGTGGGCTCCAAGAATCTTCGTTGTGCTCCGTTCCACGATAACTTTGACGAAGTAGTCCTTCGCATCCATGGCTTCCCCTTTCGCCGTATCCTCGTACCTGTAAAATCCAATCAACAGCTTGTCCTCGCCGTATTTCTCTATCGCCTCCTTTTCTCCTAAACCGACCGCCGCAATCTCAGGATAGGTGAATACCGCGTGGGGCACCGCATGATAATCAGCCTTCACGTTCTTCTTCAACACAGCGTTATAGTATACGATGGCTGCTTCGTAGTTGGCTACGTGCTTGAAGGGGTATTTGCCGTTGGCGTCTCCAAGAGCCCAAACGTTAGGCTGAGAGGTTTCCAAATGCTCGTCAACGATAATCCATCCGTGGCTGTCAGTTTTTATTCCTCCTTTTTCGGGATGAAGCAGGTCTGAGAGGGATGCTCTTCCAGTGGCGATCAGCAGTTCGTCCGCGGTTACCTCCAGCTTTTTTCCGGTCTCCCGGTTGACGGCAACCACCATTTTCTTGCCCTCTGAGGTCACTTTTGTCTCCCTGACTTCATGGTTGACGTAGATTGTCAAATGCTTTCCCAGTTCTCTCTGGGCTAACGCCGAAACCTCCGGTTCCTCCTCGGGGATAAACTGGGGGTTTCTGCCGATGATTGTGACCTCTGCGCCCATGGATGAGAGGAAGTGGCTGTATTCCGCGGCTATGTATCCGCCGCCCACGATAATGATGCTCTTGGGCAGTTCAGTTACGTTGAGGATTGAGTCGCTGGTAAGGTAGCCCGTTTCCTCGATTCCCTTTATGGGAGGCACAGCGGGTTTTGACCCTGTGCCCAGAACTATCATCTTGGCGGTGATGGTTTCGTTTCCAACCTTAAGGGTGTAGGGAGCAACAAATTCTGCAGCTTCGGGGTAATAGTCCACGTTTTTTGAACTGGAAAGCCCTTGGCGGACCTTGTTTATGTCCCCGTGAATTATGTTTCTCATCCTCTCCATGACCTGTTTGAAGTCTATCTTTTTTATTTCTGAGTCGATTCCGAACGTTCTCGCCTTTTCGACTGTTCTCACCAGCTCCGCGGGGTAAAGAAGAAGCTTGGAGGGGATGCAGCCTCTTGTTAAGCAGATGCCACCAGGCTCATCCTTGTCTATGACCGCGACCCTGACCTTCGGATTCTCGCTAATCATTGCCTCCACAATAGTCATTGCGGAGCCTGTGCCTATGGAGATTAGATCGTACTTTTTCATAATAGACCCTCCAGAATACATTAAGTTAACAAGCAGTTGTCTTAAAACATTTTTATAATTTCTAGGCAAATAATCAATTAGCAAACTTTGATTGTACAAGAGAATATCTGATGTTAGTTTTCTGGAAAGAAAAAAAGAGGGAGATGGTTATTTAGGTTTTCTGTGGTTTCTTTGGTCACCATCTTTTCCATTTTGACCGCTTGTGCAGAATGTGGATGCTGATTATGGCTGCAATAGTCGACAGAAGCAACATTACGCCGATGTTTAAATCCTCCGGAATAGCGTTTGGATAATCGGTAATCTGACTAATCCACGCCATAAAAGCTTCAGGGTCTTGATTGGCGCCATGTCCCCCATCCCAGTAAAGCGAAGCATTAACAGTCTTGCCCATATTTTCTAGACTTGTTGCAAGATTGCCAAATACGGTATGTGCAGTGTGCGTGTCTTTGGTGCCTGTTCGGATGAACCAGTATTGTGCACAGTCAGTATTGTTCTGCTGTATGAAGTACATGGGATTCATCATGTTCACTATCATCTGCAATTCACCGTCGATTTCGGCGCTAGGGTCGCCGCTGTCCTGCTGTAAACTAAAGTCTGTGAAGTGACGCGCATTCGTAGTTGAATTTCCGAACAAACTGTTCTCAAATGAAGAAAGGTCAAAGGCGTCAAAAGCTGGAAGCCCCTTCATTCTACCTATGTATGCTACGTAGTCTTCAAAGGTAAACGAAGCTGAACCATCAGACCAAGTAATCCAAGTGCGCGACGATAGGTACGAGTCACGGGTTTCCTCTGTCATTGCGTTCAGATATTTGTTTGCGGAAGGAATCAGGTATGTTTCTACGAGATAATCTCCGTAGTTTTCTGCAGTGATGGTTCCGTAACCGTTTTTGCCTTGAAGGTTTAGGGATGCTTGGTATACGCTGAAGGCATCTTTCAACTGCTGTTTCAACTGCTGGGAAATGCTCTGGTTCACTAGTCCGCCGCTTCGCGGTGTGGTTCCAAATTCCCATTCATAAGCCATGTCAGCATGATCTAAATCCGTGATGGGGCAATAAGGTGCACTTGCATAGATGTCATCACTTGCGTTGGCCGCACCAATCTCTTCCAGAGCAACATCATATAAATGGCTGTTCCCAGAAACGCCAAGAAGTGTCGATTGAGCACCACCACCGCTGATTCCAAATGCTATAATCCATTCACTGTTCCCAGGCATGACACCATCGTTGTAGCGAATATAACGAACGGCTGCCTTAAGGTCCACAATTGCAGCAGGAGCCTTTCCATAATACGTGCCATTTGATACTAAATTCCAACCTCGGAGGCCAGGGCACACCACAACATAACCTGCCGCCAGAGCTAATTTACCGTTGGTGTCATTGGGTATTAAACCTAAGCCGGTGGCGGTATTACTTGAAGCCATATAGCCGCCATTATCCACTTTCAGTAGGATAGGGGCATTCGTAGCGTCGATATCCTGACCATCAATATTAACGGGAACTGCAACGTCCAAGCTCTGGTAATTCAAATCCACAGGATTAGCGACATAGGCAATATGACGATAAAGATGATACGTCACACTCATTTGACCAGCAGAAGTAGTTACATCTAACGTTTGCTCGGTGTAATCATCCACAGGAAACTCTAAAATATCCGTGCTGTTGAGTAGATTCGTCGTTGATGCTTTTGCATCAAGCCTTGATTGTACAAAAAAAGAAACTGCGAGCAGTGATAATATAAAAATCATTAAATTGAATACAACCATTTTCCGTTTCATGGTTTGCACCTCAATTTTCTGCTCTTCTGCCTTCCATCTCAGTGCAATCTCAGAGGTATCTTCTAGGGTGTATAAAAGATTTGTTTAAACATATTCAACAATTCACCAGAAGAACACTTCCCTATAGTAGGTTCATGATCATAGTGCATAGATAATTAATTTTCCACATCTAGGACAGCGAGTATGCCTTAAATCGGTTACCTAAAAGGGGACAAGACACCCTCAAACTAGTGTGCCGTCTGTCCTTTGTTCTCTTCTTGGATGTGGTGTGCTACGTGAATGCCTAACACGGTTGCGGAGCCTGCGGCGACTCCGAGCAGCAACTCGGTAAGTATCGCATTTTGGTAGAACAGGGCAAAAACTGCAAGTGCATCGAACACCAGCGCCACAGCCAAGTATTGGTAGCACCAGCCTTTCATGCTTGTTCCGCCTGTAGGGTCGTTGATGCCGACAAACAACATCAAAACAAAGAGCACCACAAAACCAACCAAAAAATAAATCAAACTATTTCACCAATGTCTGTTTTACACAATTGTCAGAGAAACGGTTCTGGCACGGAATTCTATATAAGCTTTCTGTCAAGCATACCAGTTCACAACTTCTTGCTGAAAGAAGCATGTTTGACCGACAAAAGCTTTGTTGGCATAAGTTTTTTAAAAGTTGCAAAACATTAAAACAGGAAAACGCTCCAAGAGACAGCAAGAGAATTGGCATAAAGGGCATGGAGGAAACTCGATCGAAAAAATTTCCGAAACTGTTATGCCACAAATCAACATTGAATTAAAAAACGAGAAGACGGAGACACCATAAAAGAATGACAGGCAAACACGCCAAAACATCAGTTATCTACGAAGAAACCAAGCACTGGCCACCCTACACCTACAGAGACTATCCAGAAGTTGCGCCTGAAACTCTGCAAGCCTTCACAGACTTTTTGGGAACCGAAAACACCAGCGGGGAAAGGAAGGAGTTGCAGCCCTGGATACCCTTTTGCACCATGAAGTGCAGCTTCTGCTATTTTCCCACAGAACTGATGTCCAACAACGAGATGGGAAAGTACCTCTCTGCGTTGAAGAAAGCTTTGAGCACGTATGCGGAGACAAAGTACGTTAGGACAAGCGAGTTCGCTGAGATATATCTGGCAGGTGGAACCCCAAGCCTCATGTCCGCTGAACAGACAATCGCTCTCTTAGCGTTCTGCGAAAAAAATTTCAATTTCGATGACAGCCGCGAAATCAAGGTCACAGGCTGCACTCACGATTTCGACTACAAGAAACTCAAGGCGCTGTCAGAATACGGGGTGGACCAGCTGGATATGGGAATACAGACCTTCGACGACGAAGCGAGAAGAATGTTTAATCTGCGGGATAGTTCAAGGAGTGCAGAGGAAACTGTGAAGACCGCACACAAGCTGGGGCTACGGGTAAGCATCGACTTGATGTATAACCTTCCAGGGCAGACCCTGAAAGTCTGGAACAGAGACGTTCAAAGAGCCTTGGAGTTGGATGTGGAAAGCGTCGACTGCTATGTTTTGGACGTTTACCCGGAAACGAGGCTAGCCCAACAGCTCCAGTCCGGCGATTTGCCGCCTAGAGGAGACGTAGATGCTGAAACAGAGATGTATCTTGAGGCGCAGAACACGTTCAAGGAGGCGGGATACAAGCCGACATGCCATAACCGCTTCTCCAGAATAGCAGAGGACTTCCAAGAGCCATGCATGGAGATTCTCAGCACTGGCGCAGGCTCCTTCATGGGAGCGTTAGGAAAATTCTCTTATGTGGACCTTGAACCTGCCGAAGCGTATGTTGAGGTGGTCAAGGGCGGAAAGTTTCCGATATCAAAGCTTTCGGTGAGTTCGGTGGAGGATGAGATGGGAAAGATGATGATGCGGCTGTATATTCGCCTGCCCGTCAACAAAATGGAGTTCAAGAGGCGCTTCGGAAAACTGCCGGAAGAAGCCTTTGAAGCCACAATCAGCAAACTGGAGAAAAAGGGTTTAATCGAAGTTGACGAACAGGAGATAAGGTTAACCAAGCTTGGCGACATATGGAGATATAACGTCTGCTGGGAGTTCACGCATCCACAGGCAGACAATCCGTGAGTTCATCAGCGGGGGTTGAGGGTGAAAGCTGTAACAGTGTTCAGGGGGTTGATGGCTTTTCTCACAGCCATCCCATTCAGGATGGATGAGAGCTTCTTGGATATCTCCGCTCGATTCATGTTCCTGTTTCCGGTGATAGGAGCCATCATAGGATTTCTTGCCGGCATCTACTGCTTCTTCACAAGCAACGTTCTGTTTCTTCTCTTCAGCTCCGTAAACACGGTATTATTCTCAGGCACTCACCAAGTATTCTTCGAGTTTGCAGCCAAGGGGCTTGCAAGCTTCATGACCCTCGCCTTCCTGCTTGCGGTAATTGGGCTTCAGCACACAGACGGATTGGTTGATGTTGGTAATGCTTTGGGCATAAGAAGAGCGTCTCTTAAAGAGAAGATGGAGATTGCTCACGTGTGGACTGTTACCCGGGCAGGAGCCTTTCTTGCGCTTCTTGTTTCCTTCTTTACGGTCGTGCTTATCTTCCTGACAAAAACAGACGTCGTCATCCAAGCCCTCATAGTGGCAGAGGTGTCAGCGAAGCTGGCTATGGTTACAACCGCATGGCAGGGCACATCCCCTCCGGAGCGTCTTGAAGAGAAGAGGGGAAAAGGCAGAAGTTTCATTGATTTTATGCGGAAAAACCACGGCTTATACGCGATTTCATTAATCATCTCCCTTGCCGTCGGCGTTGCCTTGGTTGGTCTAGGTGGCGCGTTGGCTGTAGCCGCTGGAATACTGTCTGGAGGCTTCATGATACTGGTGG
>SMTZ1_10001675_pt1 | contig 25626 bp, 25 predicted proteins | sample DeeMarSWOR136_30_FD_25667 | JGI IMG/M metagenome (IMG submission 25667)
ACTAACGACACATATTTTGCGTATATCTCGGGGACAGCATATCTCTTCTCCTTGCGTCTCTCCTCCATGGATACTTTTCCCTCCTCGTCTTTCTTACATCAGAGGCTCTCTCCTCTCAAGTCGATTTCTCCCGGCCCCGTCCGAAGTCAATAATGGGTCTTACCTCGCCAATCTCAAAGGATACAGCTGCATGAACCCTCTTCGCTGCTGCCTCCCCGGCTCTCTGGGTGATTTGAGCCTTAATCTTCTCGAGCTGTTCCCAGGAAGTTTCGTATTTCTTCATTTTTAGATAAACCCTGACTCCTTTCCACTCAGCGGGTGTCTTTCCGGGTTCCATAATCATAAAAACCGCATTGGAATTATCCTGAAGATTTTGAAAAGTTCCGTTCTTACTAATTCCCATGAAGATTGTTCCATGTGGGGAGACCCGAAACAGGCCACATTGACCTTTCCATCTTTTCCAGAAGTGCTCATACACCCCAGCCTCGGCTGTTTGTTGAAGTACTTCATTAGTTTCTTAGACATATGGAGCCTCCTTTCTAAATAGAGTAGCACTATTCTAATACGAACGCATACATTTTTTAAGATACTGATTGTAATGAGATCTAACGCCTTTGTCTTAGGACAGGGACTCGGAGTTCCCGTCATATACGGAAGCCCAGCTGATGAGAGAACCCAAAATGATACAGCCACACCCCAGCCAGAGACGAAGACCTGCTGTGATTCCGAGATAAAGGGAGCTTACGAGAGTTGAAAGAAATGGAATGAAATAAGAGCAAGCCGCCACCAAAAATGAACGCCCTGGCTCTGCCCTGTGCCTGTCCCGCTTTCCCTTCCCGACCTAAAAAGAAGGGGTCACGGAATCAACCGTAACCCCTCGAATTGATTTGGTAGCGGGGGCTAGATTTGAACTAGCGACCTTCGGGTTATGAGCCCGACGAGCTACCGGACTGCTCCACCCCGCGATCTCCAGTAATGTTACATTATAATATCAAATTTTGTCAAGTTTTCCCGAGCTTTCCCTAATCTATTTGGTACGACAAAGACCTTCCGCAAGGGTTGACTTCCCCTCTTCTCTCCCGTAGAATTATGAAAAAACGTATCCATGTCCCTGTCTCCTGCAGGCATGAATCGTGTCAGAAATTCAATGAAAAAAACCACCTATCTTTATCTCCTCAAAGAAATTCTTCCTATCTTCCTTATCGGCATGATGGTTTTTACCATCGTCCTTCTCATGGATAAGATCCTTAAGTTGATAGAACTGATTGTGACCAGAGGCGTTTCCTTGATCGATATCGTCATGCTCCTCCTTTTCATTTCCCCATCTTTTGCCATTTTCACCATTCCCACGTCAGTCCTCTTGAGCACACTGGTTTCCTTCGGGAGGCTGTCGGGAGACAGTGAGATTACTGCTTTTAAAGCGTCTGGTTTGAGTTTGTATCAACTTTTCCTCCCTGTCGGAATTTTTTCTATTTGTGCCTATTTCCTGACGACCTTTTGTGTCCTTTATGGCCTCCCCTGGGGAAACCAGGGGTTTCGAACGACCCTCTATAAGATCGCCCAATCCAAGGCGGACATTGAGATCAAGGAGCGGGTCTTTAATGATCTGTTCGACGGCCTTGTTGTTTATGTCGAAAAAGTTCCCATTCAGGGAGAAAAAATGGAGGGAATCCTGATCTACGATGAGAGGGATCAGGGAAAGACCAATACCATCTTTGCCCGAGAGGGTTTTTTAGCGAGCAATCCAAAATCTCAGGAAGTGATTCTGAGGCTTTTCGACGGAGATATTCACCGTTTCGATCCTCGGGCAAATGTCTATCAGAAAATTAAGTTTAATGTTTATGATCTGAAACTTGAACTGGCTAAGGCCTTCGCTGCCATGGGGAAAAGGCTGAGAGATCACGAGTTATCCATTGACGATATCAGAGATAAGATTGAGAAAAGAAGAGCCACCGGGGAGGACGCTACGCCCCAGGAAGTGGAACTCCATAAACGGTATGCCATCCCTTTTGCATGCATTGTTTTCGGTTTGATTGGCGTTCCTCTGGGAATTCAACCTAGGCGCTCAGGGAGATCTTTTGGTTTCATTTTCAGCATTCTTGTCCTGTTACTTTACTACATCTCCCTGACCGGGTCAGAAATCCTGGCTCTCCGGAAAACCCTCCCTCCCTATTTAGCCGGCTGGGGCCCCAATTTCATTTTTGGAGGGTTTGGTGTCTACCTTCTGGTCAAATCCGCCAAGGAATCTCCGTTCAAACCAGCCGTCTGGTTAACCGAAGCCATCAATCTCATCCAAAAGATATGGAAGGGACTATTTGAGGATGTTTGAAAGCCACCGGATCATTCAGCGATATGTCGTCCGGGAATACCTGAAGGTCTTCAGTCTGACCCTGAGCAGTCTGATCCTCATTTATGTCGTGATCCTCTTCTTCCAGAAGGTGGACGACATCATCAAAAACAAGGCTCCCTTTTACCTCATCTTTGAATATCTCCTCTATAAAGTTCCTGAATTCACCTTTCAATGGACCCTCCCTTATTCTGTTCTGCTGGCGACGCTTCTCACGCTCGGGATGTTCTCGCGCCATAGCGAGATCACGGCAATGAAAGCAGGCGGGGTCAGCCTTTATCGCATCACCTTTCCGTTGTTCTCTATCGCCCTCCTTCTGAGTCTCTTCTCCTTTCTTGGAAATGAATATCTTGTTCCCTCCACGAATCAGAAGGTTCGCTATCTGCTGGATGTTAAGGTGCGAGGAGAAATACCTACCAGTGTCTTTAAAAACTACAAAATATGGTACCATGGGGACCACCGCATCTTTAACATCCAATTGCTCGATCCTCAAAAGAAGATTTTAAAAGGATTCACGCTCTATCAATTTGACGATCAATTTCGTTGCATCCAAAGGATCGATGCCCGGGAGGTGAAATGGGCAGATGGAAAATGGTGGCTTTATGATGGAGCGGTTAGAGATTTTGATGAAAGCGGCTCCATCCGAATGACTCCGTTTGGAAAGATGGAATATGCCCTTGACGAGAGCTGGGAATCTTTTCAGACGATTGAAAGACAATCGAGAGAAATGAGTTATACAGAACTCCGTAAATACATCCAAAAAATCCAGGGGGCTGGCTACGATGCGACCCGATATTTGGTTGCTCTCTACTCGAAATATTCTTACCCTCTGTTGAATCTCATCATGGTTTTAATCGGTGTCCCCTTTGCCCTTAAAACTGGGAGATCCGGAGGGGTGGCTTTGAGCATCGGGGTCAGCGTCATGACCGGGTTTGCCTACGGTATAACCTTCTATATTTTTCTTTCCCTTGGGAAATCGGGAGTCCTTTCTCCCTTGCTTTCCTCCTGGACCCCAACCCTACTCTTCGGTCTGGCTGGAATCTTCACCCTAATGAGCATCCGTGTTGGGTTTGTCGAGTTAAACCCAAGAAACCCAAGCAACTCAACAGACCGGGTAAACCAGCTTAGGGGTTGCTGAGGTCGTTGAGGAAGTAATTGATCTCTTTGAGGGTATCGGTCAGCATGAGAATTCCAATGACAATCAGGAAGAGACCGCTCACAAGTGTGATCACCCTCATATATCGTTTCATCTTCTCAAAAGCTGATAGGAATGAATTAAAGGCAAGGGAAGCGAGAAAAAATGGGGCTCCCAGCCCCAAGGAATAGATGGCCAGAAGCAAGATGCCCGTATAGAAATTCTTAGACGTGCCGGCATAGATGAGAATGGTAGAAAGGATGGGACCAACGCAGGGAGTCCAGCCTGCTGCAAAAATAATTCCGACGAGAAAGGAACCCAGATAGCCCAGGGGTTTTTTTCTTAATTCGAGTCGTTTCTCCATCTGAAGGAAGGGCAGCGTAATGAGACCTGTGAAATGGATCCCCAGGATGATGATTAAAACCCCTCCTACCTTCATGATCCAGTATTGATACTGGGCCAATAGCTGCCCAACATAAGACGCGGAGGCACCCATCAAGATGAAGATGGTTGAAAACCCAGAGATGAATAATAGGGAATGGAAGATCGTCACCCACCTCAGTTTTGACTTGCTTTCAGCGCCAGTCAGTTCATGGAATGAAACCCCAGTGATGTAGGTGATGTAGGAGGGAACCAAGGGAAGGACGCAGGGGGAAACAAAAGAGAGAAGCCCTGCCGAAAATGCAATGAAGACTGAAACTTCTGGGAGCTGGCCCATATTAACTCAACACTATAATACACTTTTCGAAAAAAAGGAATATTTTTTATCGGCGTTGACAGCCGGGAAGTGGAATGATAAATAGAAACTGAAATTGCAGATTGCAGATTGGAAGAACCTAGTGAGCAATCACTCGAGTCATATGGTCTTTCAATCTGAAATCTAAGATCTAAAATCTAAAATCATATTTGGGAGGGTCTATGGCGATATTAGAAATTAGCGTTGTTCCGATCGGAACAAAGGGTTCGAGTCTCAGTCACTATGTGGCGGACTGTATAAAGGTCTTAAGAAAAGAAAAAAAGGTCACCTATGAACTCACATCCATGGGAACCAACGTAGAAGGCAGTATCAAGGACCTCATAAAAATAGCACTGAAAATGCATGAGGTCCCTTTCCAAAAGGGTGCATCCAGAGTGCTTACGACACTTAAAATCGATGACAGGAGGGACAAAAAGGGAACCCTTGAGGGAAAAAAGAAGGCGGTTGAAAAGAAGTTAGGAGTTCGGAGTTAGGAATTCGGAGTTCAAAAAAAGAATTTGGATTGACTTTTCTTCTCACCTCGTTATACTTGAAATATACTTTCAAGATAGGAGGGCAAAATGAAAATAAAATCGTATGGACACGCGGCCTTTTTGATCAGCTCCGATCAGGGAGTCAAGATTATTACAGACCCATACGAATCCGGTGCCTATGGTGGCCAACTCGCTTATGGGAAGATTAAAGATGAGGCGGATATTGTTTTAACCAGCCATGACCATTCGGATCATAATGATACCAAGAGCCTCCCGGGATCTCCCGAAGTTGTAAAAGGCAGTGGGACAAAAACGGTGAAAGGAATACCTTTGAAAGGAATCGCCACCTATCATGATTCTTCGAAGGGAAGCGAACGAGGAGCCAATACCATTTTTACCTTCTCGGTGGATGGGATTCATGTTTGCCACTTAGGAGATCTTGGGCATGTCCTGAGCGACAAAGAATTAGCCGAGATCGGCCCGGTCGATATTCTCTTCATTCCGGTGGGCGGGTATTTCACCATCGATTCCAAAGAGGCGACCCAGGTGGGAGAACAGGTCAAGCCAAAAGTCTTGATCCCGATGCATTTCAAAACGGACAAATGTGGATTTCCCATCGCACCTGTGGAAGACTTCCTCAAAGGGAAAACGAATGTCAGACGACCCAAAGCGAGCGAGGTTACCCTTGATCAAGCTTCCCTTCCATCGAAGATGGAGATTGTCGTTTTAGAACACGCCTTATGATCGCCCATGACGGTCACCCTCGAAGCATGAGAATTCTCCGAATTCTTAGGTCAGGGCTACGGTTACGTTTGACGGTGAAGAAGCTTGTATCGAAACTCGAAGCTTGAGGCTGGAAACTCGAACATCAAGATTCTTTGACCGAGCATCGATACGTGTTTCGGCACCGGTAGACATAAATTTTTGGAGATTTTAAACACTTTACACGTTACCGAATGACGATACGGGCATCGTTACCCTTACCCTAACCGGAGGACTTTGTTTTCCTAGTAAATGGCATGGAGGGATATCACCTTAATCGTCTGCTCTCACGGGAGCAAGTAGATTCCATCGTAAGAAAACTGGCCGGCCAGATTTCCATAGATTACCGTGAGAAGGAATTGACCCTGGTTTGTATTCTGAAAGGGGCTTTCATGTTCCTTTCCGATCTGGTTCGCCACCTCCAAATTCCTGTAAAAATCGATTTTGTACGACTGGCCAGTTACGGAACCGGGATGACGAGCTCTGGCAGGATTGAGATCACCAAAGATGTGGAACTTCCCATAGAGGGAAGGGATGTCCTCATTATCGAAGACATTGTTGACAGCGGTCGAACCCTCCTGTTTTTGAAAGACCGTTTGACCCTAGCTAACCCTCACTCGGTAAAGATCTGTGCCCTTCTGGATAAAAAGGCTCGAAGAGAAGTCGAGATTGAAGTTGATTATTTGGGAACAGAGGTCGAGGATGTCTTTATTGTGGGTTATGGAATTGACTTTAACGAGAACTATCGTTCCCTTCCTGAAATTTATTATGTCACCCCTGTCGATCAAAAAAAGAGATAGAGGAGGGAGACTCCTTCTCTTTCTCCTCATACTAATCCTCTTTCCACAATCTGTTCCTACGCAACCCAACCCTGAGGATACGCTTCTCTTCAGGGATGGCGAGATCCTTTTCTCTAAAGGTGACACCGAAAGGGCGCTATGGCGCTTCAAGAAAATCGTCACCGATCATCCCCAGAGCCCTCTTTTCAATGAGGCCAAATTTAGGATGGCCCTCTGTTATACCCAACTAAAAAGGCCGAGGGAAGCCATTCGTTTTCTAAACGAACTCTTTTCTTCCTTCCTGGCTCCTTCCAGAATGGTTCAGGTCTTCTCCTTACTTGGCGAGAATTACCTCGAGCTAAAGGACCGTTTTTCCGCTCTCCACTGGTACGGGAAGGGGCTCCTTGTTCCAGGGCAGCCTCAAGAGGAATTGAAGAAGAGGGTTCAGGCGATCATAGACACTTTTGAGACAGAGGAAGAGTTGAAACGAGTTGAATCCCTCTATCGGGGGGCATACGGAGGAGGCTATGCCAAATGGAGATTGGCCTTGATGGTGAAACAGCGTGGAGACGATCTCCTTGCCAAGAGCTTGATACAGGAATGGGAAAAAGAGTATCCCAAGACGGACTACCTTCCCAAAGCCAAGGAATCGACTGAGGTCACTCCTTCTCCAACCAAGGCGAAATACACGATAGGGGTCATTCTTCCATTGAGTGGAATCCATCAACCCTACGGGGAAAGAGTGCTTCAGGCAATTCAATTAGCCATCAAGGACTTGGACTCTCAGATGAAAAGTCCTTTTGTTTCCTTGGTCATTCAAGATTCCAAGGGCAATCCATCGGAAGCAGAAAAAGCGGTGGAAGAGCTGGTAACCAAAGAAAATGCAGTTGCCATTTTAGGCCCCCTTCTCAGCATTGATGTGGACAAAGCAGCCCAAAGAGCACAACAGTTGAAAGTCCCCATCATTACCTTCTCTCAAAAAGAGATCCAATCCGGAAAGAACGAATTTATCTTCCAGAATTCCATTCTTCCTTCCAACCAGATCCAAACCCTGGTGACCTTTGCATTGAAAAAACTGGAATTGAAGACGTTTGGCATCTTTTACCCAAACTCTCCTTATGGCATTTATTTTAGAAATATTTTTTCACAGGAGGTCTCCCGTCAGGGAGGGAGGGTGTTAGGTGCAGTGGCTTATCAGGAGGAACAGACAGATTTCAGTTATGAGATCAGAACCTTTTTTAAGATTGAGGCCGTAAGGGACCAAGAGTCCCCGAGAAGGAGGTGGGGAGATGAATTCATCTCAACTCTTAGCGTAGACGGCCTCTTCATTCCCGACACCCATGATCGGGTGGGCCTGATCCTGTCCCAGATTGCGTACTATGATGTTCAAGGATTGACCTTCTTGGGAACCAATGGTTGGAACGGCCCTGACCTTCTTTCCATTGCCGGAAAGTCGGCTGAAAGCGCTTACTTCACCGATGCTTTTTTCACGAAATACCCTTCCCTTCCATCTGTTCGCTTTGTTGAATCATTTCGAAAGGCCTATCAAAGGGATCCCGAAACCCTCGAAGCCCTTGGCTACGAAGGAGCAAAACTCTTAGCAGAAATTCTTCGCTCAAAACCAGTTTCTTCTCCTGACCAATTGAATGAAGAAATTAGCAAGGTTCAAAATTTTCAAGGTGTCTGCGGATTAAAAGGCTTTGGGGAAGGTGGAAAACCCATTCGGACCATATCTATTTTTAGGGTGACTAATGGGCAGGTTGAACTGGTGATACCCTAAGGATCACAGGGATCCAGGGTTCAAGGGGTCCAAAGGTCAAGTGAAGTAGGTTTTATTGAATATATGATATTAAACCCTTGAACCCTCGAATCCTTGAACCCTTTTATAAGATGAAATCCCTTCATCCATGGAAAGTCAGTCCTATAGAAGCAATCCGGATTCAGAAGAATTTGAAAAAAAGAATCCTTCTGAAAAAGACGTTCTCCAAGGTGGGGACGATTGGAGGTGGGGATGTTTCTTATCAAAAGGAGGGGGCTCTCCTCTTTGGCGCTATGGTCGTTCTTTCTTTTCCAAAGCTGGAAATCCTGGAGACAGCCACAGCTGTCGGAAGAATACCCTTTCCTTACATCCCCGGCCTATTAAGTTTTCGAGAGGGCCCTATCCTCATTAAAACCTTCCAGAAGTTAAAAACAAGGCCTGATCTCATGATCTTCGATGGTCAGGGTATCGCCCACCCAAGAGGGATAGGGTTAGCCTCCCATCTCGGTCTGTGGTTCGATCTTCCATCGATCGGGTGCGCCAAGACACCTCTCATAGGTGATCTCATTACTCCAAAACCTCCAAAAGGAAGTTTTGAATTGATTCAGAAGAATGGAAAAGAGGTCGGGGCCGTTCTAAGGACCAAAGACAAGGTGAAACCTCTTTTTGTCTCTCCAGGTTATGGGATCGATTTAGCAACAAGCATACGGATCATTTTGGGAGCGTGTCAGGGTTTCCGAATCCCTGAACCTCTCCGTCGTGCCCACCACCTCTCCCGCCTACTCCGGGAGAAATTCTAAACCCGAAGCACCAAATCCGAAATCTTAGGGTGATCAGGGCATCAGGTTACCAGGTAGTGGGGATCAGGCTAGCAGGCCATCAGGCTCAAAACTTACTTCTTTCTTACTTTTCCCTGATATCCTGTTACCCTAATATCCTGCATCCTGATCTCCTGGTTCTCTGATACCCTCCTGAGATTTGTTTCGAGTTTCGATATTCGGATTTCGAGTTTATCTATAATGCTCCTCAAGGTATCGCTGAAGCCTGTCCATCCCTTCTTTGATGTTGTCCATAGAATTGGCATAGCAAAAACGAAGGTATCCTTCTGCATTACTCCCGAAATCGATTCCGGGTGCCACTCCGACTTTTGCCTTTACAAGGATATCGAAGGCCAGCCCGTAGGAATCGTCGGAAAACTTTTTTGCATTTGCCAGAACATAGAATGCACCCGTAGGTTCCACGGTTATACCAAACCCCAAAGCTTTAAGCTTTGGGATCAAAAAACGGCGCCGCTGGTCGTAGGTTTGCTTCATCTTTTCAACATCTCGTCTAGCCTCCTTCAGGCCCGCCAGGGCACCCCATTGGGAAAAGGAACTGGCTGAAATGAAAAGGTTTTGCTGGATCTTCTGCATAGGCCGAATAAACTCTTTAGGAGCGATCAAATACCCCAGTCTCCATCCTGTCATGGCGTAAAGTTTAGAAAATCCGTTAATGACAAAAGCCCGATCGGTAAATTCGAGGATCGAGTGAACCTCCCCTTCGTAGACCAATCCATGGTAGATCTCGTCAGAAATGACGTAGGGATAAAATTCAGCAATCTTTGCCATCCTTTCAGCCGACATGACATTGCCAGTGGGATTGGAGGGTGAATTAATCATGATTCCTTTGACTCGTGGATTCAATTTTTCTTTAATCATCTCGGGGAGGTACTGGAAACCTTCCTCCTCTTTTACATCGACAAAAACTGGCGATCCACCGACAAACCGGATGATATTGGGATAACAGGGATAATAGGGATTGGAGAGGATGATCTGATCTCCGTCTTCTAACAGAGCAGAAAAAAGGAGAAGCATCGCGGGAGAAGTTCCTGAGGCTATGAGGATCTGTTCGGGAGAAACCTGGACATGATACTTTTTCAAGTAATCCTCAGCGATGGCTTCTCTCAGTTCGATCAATCCAAGGCTGTGGGTATAATGGGTCTTCCCCTCACAGATGGCGCGATAACCTGCTTCGTTGATACACTCAGGCGTATCGAAATCCGGCTCTCCTACCTCCATATGGATTATTTTCTCTCCTAATCTCTCCAGTTCCTGAGCCTTCTCCAAAACATCCATCACAATGAATGGAGGAATCTCCTGAGCTTTCTTTGAGATCATCACTTTCTCCCCATTTGAGAATCAAAATTTTCGATGTGAGATTTTAGCTTTCTTATCCCGCATTCCGCAATCCACAATGACCGCGTCACCTTTCTTGACTCTCAATGATTTCTGGGCGTTCCCTTCTCGAACCGAAATTTCTAAGAAGCCTCCGCTTCCAAAAAGGGCCATGACCTCATCTCTTTTCCCTTCCCAGTATCCTTTCTTAACGCCCAGGATCGTTCTTCTTCCTACCCCGATGAGGGAGGAGCGGGCTTCTGAAAATCGTAAAAATTCCTTTTGAGCAATGTTACTAACAAGATTTCCAAAGGCATCGACGTGAACGATCTTCCCAACCAATTTTCCCTGCTTCATGATGGGACCGGAAAAAGAAATTTCGTGCCACGATTTGATCGAAGGACCGAAAGATTTCGGCTTTACTCCCGATGAGAGATAGGCGGCGACCGGAGCGAAAATGTCCCTGCCATGAAACGTTGCGCTGACCTCGGAAAGAAAGAAATTTTGATTCGTCAGAAGAACCACCCGCTTCACCGTCTCTTCTTTCAAAGCAATGGTAAAGAGGCCATTGTCAGGTCCCACAAAAAAATAGTTTTTGGTTACAACAAGAATCGGTTTTCTCGCGCTTCCCACTCCTGGATCGACGACGGTGAGATGAATGGTTCCCTTTGGAAAAGTCGAATAGGCTTGTGCTAGGATGAAGGCTCCTTCTCTGACGTCGTGAGAAGAAACCTGGTGGGTGATGTCGATCAGCGTACACTGGGGATTGATGCTCAGCATTACCCCTTTCATCGATGCGACATAGGGGTCCTTTAACCCAAAATCCGTGAGCAGGGTGATGATGGGGCTTCTCATTTTGTGAATATCTTTTTAAGATTCTTAGGGAAGGGCTCTCTGACGATCCCCTTCTCCGTGATGATGCCGTGAATTAAGGAATGTGGGGTTACATCAAAAGCGGGATTGTAGGCTTCGATTCCCCTGGGAGCCACTCTCTTCCCCCTCAGATGGGTCACCTCCTCGGCCGATCTCTCTTCAATAGGAATGTTTTCCCCTGAAGGCACGCACCGGTCCAGAGTAGAGGTTGGGGCCGCCACATAGAAAGGAACGCCATGGTATTTCGCAAGAATGGAAAGACCATAGGTCCCGATTTTGTTCGCCGTATCGCCATTCCGAGCAATTCGGTCCGCACCGACGATGACGAGGTTGATCTTTCCGTTTTTCATCAGCCATCCGGCCATATTGTCGGTCAGAATGGTTACGGGAATCTTTTCCTGAGCCAATTCCCAGGCCGTTAATCTGGACCCTTGAAGCAGAGGCCTGGTTTCATCAACAAAGACATGAAAGCGTTTCCCCCCTGACCAAGCTGCGTAAATGACTCCCAGGGCTGTCCCGAATCCAGCTGTCGCTAATCCCCCTGCATTGCAATGGGTTAACACGCCATCCCCATTCTTAATCAGCCTCTTTCCATTTTCGCCAATCCTTCGATTGGTCTCCAAATCTTCTCTGTAAATTCGTAAGGCCTCGTCCTCAAGCTTCACCTTGATTTCTTCAAGGCTGAAAGAAGAGGCCCTATCCAGCAATCTTTCCATTCGATTCACAGCCCAGAAGAGGTTGACAGCCGTGGGACGGCTCTGTCTCATCTGTTGACAAACCTTCTTCAGATTCTTGAGAAAAAGTCCGAAATCGTGGGTTTGTGACTTCTTGGCAGCAAGGGCGACTCCCATGGCAACAGCCACTCCAATAGCAGGAGCACCGCGAATCGCCATATTTTTAATGGCTCTTACTACTGAAGAAGGATTTCTGCAGTCAAGATAGCGAACCTCGTCGGGAAGCCTTCTCTGATCGATGAGTCTTACGCGATTTCCTTTCCACTCAATGGTTTTGAATTTCATATAGCTTGAAGCATTTGAGGTTGAGGCTGAGGTTTAGGTTAAGATGAAAATCCAAATCTAAACCTTAACCTTTCAATCTAACGTTTAGGTTCAAGCAATCCCTTATTTAATTCTTAACCTTAACCTTAATCTTCTCCTTTCAACTTTTCTTTCAACAACTCATTCACCAGTTTGGGATTGGCCTTTCCCTTGGTCTCCTTCATCACTTCTCCCACAAAGAAGCCAAAAAGTTTTTCCTTTCCTTTTCGATACTCTTCCACCAGTTTTGGATTAGCCTGTATCGCGTTCTCGATTGCCCCTTCAATCTCCCCCTTGTCCAGAATCTGAATCCATCCCTTTTCTTGGACGATTTTGGAAGGTTTTTCTCCTGTTTGGTACATCTCTCCAAAGACGTCCTTGGCGATTTTTCCACTGATCGTTCCGTCTTTAATCATTTTCAACATTTCTGCGAGATGGGCTGGGGTGACGGGACACTGATCGATTTCCCTCTCGGCGCGCTTTAGTTCCCTGAGAAGATCCCCCATGATCCAGTTACTCACCGTTTTGGGCTCCGGAAAGAGCCGAACGCTCTCCTCGTAATACACGGACAGAGGCTTGGTTGAGGTAAGGATCATGGCATCATATTCAGGAATACGATATTGTTTCGTAAAGCGTTCCCTCTTTTCAGAAGGGAGTTCAGGAAGGCCCTTTCGAATCTCCTCAATCCAATCCTCTTCGGTCTTCAGGGGAACGAGGTCAGGGTCAGGAAAGTAGCGATAATCATGGGCTTCCTCCTTGCTGCGCATCGAAGCGGTGATCCCCTGATCCACATCCCAGAGTCTTGTCTCCTGAACGACGTCCTCTCCGTCCTCCAAAAGGGAGATCTGACGCTTAATCTCATATTCCAAAGCCATCTCTACATGGCGGAAAGAGTTCATGTTCTTCAGTTCCGTCCTCGTGCCGAATTCCTTCTGGCCTTTGAGTCTGACAGAGACGTTGGCATCACATCGAAAATTGCCCTTTTCCATATCCCCTGTAGAAATCTCCAAATACTGAAGAATAGCCCGAAGTTCCCTTAAATAGTCACCCGCCTCCTTTGGAGACCGAATGTCAGGTCCACTCACAATTTCCACCAGGGGGACACCCGTTCGGTTAAAGTCGACGTAACTGAATGAAGCAGTCTCCGGGGTCTCTCCATGCTTCAACTTCCCTGCATCCTCCTCCAAATGGATTCGGATGATCTTGATCCTTTTCTTTTTGCCATCGACCGTGATTTCGACAAACCCATCTTCCGCCAGGGGGAATTCGTACATGGAAATCTGGTAGCCTTTTGGAAGGTCAGGATAAAAATAGTTCTTCCTGGCAAATAGGCTATAGGGAGCAATGCGGCAGTGTGTCGCCAGTCCTAATTTAATTGCAAATTCAACCACCTTCCGATTCACCACGGGAAGAGACCCCGGTTGTCCTGTGCAGACAGGGCAAATTAAAGTATTGGGGGCCTCTCCAAATGTAGTGGAGCAACCACAGAAAATTTTCGATTGTGTGAGAAGTTGAGCATGAACCTCGAGTCCAATAACCGATTCGTATTCCACAACAACCTCCTCTTTGCTCCTGATGGGGTGTCATTAAAACTATAATAAAGCCCACCCCTTGTCAAATACTATGCCCAAGAAAATGCCTGGGGTAACACAAAATGATAAAGCTCAAATGAAACCCAAACAGCGGAATCTCAAACCTACCTGCAATAACCAATAGACTATATCCCGTCCTATTTATCTACAATTTTGGATTGACACGTGTGGTATTACTTGTTGACAAACCAGAGGGTTTCCATTAACTTATTCGGAAATGCTTAAAAAGATTCAGCTTCCTCCCTCTTACACGTTCATTCAAAGAGGAAAAGCCCTTCTCATTATCAAAGAAGAATACAAGGACTTGCTTCTTCAGCAGGGAATTGAAGATATAGAAACATTTCTTCAAACCCACCAAGATACAGCCAGATATCTACACGGCAGAATCCTGCACCCCTCCATCCCCTTGAGAGACGGGGAAAGGATGGTCTTCCGTCAGTATTCACACGGAGGGCTTTTCAGAGCGGTCACCCGTAACCTTTACCTTTTTGGAGCAAGATCCGTCCGGGAACTCGCTCTGACAGAAAAAATCCTTTCCAGTGGGATTCCAACTGTTCAACCGATCGGCGCCATACATCGACCCACCTTTCTCCTAATTTACAAAGCCTATCTCCTTTCATTGGAAATACCTGATGCAAAAGATCTGATCCAGTACTTCCAGGAAATCGGACGACACCCTTCCCGCGAAAGACTGCTCCATAAACGAAAAACGATCCGTTCCGCCGGCCGGCTCCTCCGTCAATTTCACGAGGCGGGTTTCTTTCATGGAGATCTCCAGCTCAAGAATATTTTAGTGGCAGGAGGGCGGGTCTTTCTGATCGATTTTGATCATTCCTATCAGAGGAAAATCCTCACCACTCGCGAAATGAAGAAGAATCTTTTCCGTCTCAATCGTTCTGTGGAAAAGTGGAGGGGCCTTGGACTTCCGATCACAAGGACCGATCGCTTTCGTTTTTTCCAGGCCTATGCCAGTAAGGATGAGGAAATCTGGAAGGTGATGAGGAAGACCCTTCGGACCTACTCCATCCGCTATTTTCTCTATCAGTGCAGGTGGACCCTTCAGAGGGTTCTATATAAATAGTTCGGAGTTTGGAGTCGGGAGTTCGGAGCAAAAAGGACCGCGAAATACTGAATTCAGAAGTCTAAGGTTGAGGTTAAGGCTGAGAAATTACCTTAAAGAATTTTCTTAAGGGTTCAATGAGCAGCCGATGGTGGGTGAAGAAGAAGTGGTCTGCCCCTTCAATGATGGCAAGAGATTTCGGTTCCTCAAGATTTTCAAACCATCTTTTCAGAAGGGCAATTGGGCAGAAAAAGTCTCGATCTCCAGCCATAAGGAGTTTTCTTTTCTTATTTCCCTCTAAGAACCCAAAATCGTAGAGTTCGAGAGGGGGGGCGATGGCCACCATCCCCTTCATGCGGTCATCCTGGAGGGCTGCTGAAAGGCCAGTCCACGCCCCAAACGAGTATCCCACAAGAATCAGGGGTAGATCGGATTTGTTCAGTGTTGGAAAGAGATATTCGATGGCACCCTTGACATCCTCCCTCTCGCCCACCCCATCGCCGTACGAGCCCCCGCTTTTTCCCACTCCTCTAAAATTAAATCGGAGAGTAGAGAACCCTTCTTGAAAAGCCGTTTCAGCAGCCGTTGAGATCACGGGGTTGTGCATGTCTCCACCGTATTGGGGATGAGGGTGGCAAAGGATGACCCCTCCTTTTATGGAAAAGGCCTCCGGAACATTCAAGAGGCCCTCCAAATGAATCCCTTGCGACGGAATCAATATCTTTTCTTCTCTCATCCTATTCCTGAAAATGAAATTTGTCTTTGATGGATTTGCTGGATGGATCCCCCTTTATCTATCTTTTCCGGGAGATCCTCACCTGAAGATTCCAGCCATGACTCGAGCCTGTCTCTCACCCACTCCAGAATACTTCTCAAAATCTCCAAAAAGCGGACCTTAAAGCGTGTCACATCCTCACTCTCAATTTCTTCATTGATTGACTTTAGCCATTCATCCACCGTCTGTTTCAACTCCCTTACGATCTGAACCATATGGGTATCTTTCTCTCCCCTCTTCTCTCCTCCTTCCCTGTTTTGAGTCACGGCAATTCTCTCCCCTCCTTGTCTTCCTATATATCTTTCAGAATTTTGAGAGGTACCAAGAAATGAAATCAGGACAACGGCGCACAAGAGAGAAAGTAAAGAGCCAATCCATTTCATCATAAGTTGACCGAAAGACAAAAAAAGAAATGGCGGGCGATGCGGGAGTTGAACCCACGACCTTTGGTTCCGGAGACCAACGCTCTATCCAACTGAGCTAATCGCCCTTACAAAACCGCACGGCGATGGCGTCATGGAATATTGGAATGCTGGATTCATAGAGAACAGACTCAAGACTCGAGTCATTGGCTGTTCAGTCTATGTTAACCCATTATTCCCGTCTTCCATTATTCCAGTTTCTTCAAAAAGGTTTCTATCATAATTTAGAGGGAGCTGTCAATTTTGTATTGACGGAATGAGATCATTTTAGCTAACCTAAGTTAGGTTAACAATGAGAAAGAGGTGAGTCATGAAGCTTTACCTTATTCAGCATGGAGAGGCCAAGTCAGAGAGGGAGGACCCAGAGCGCTCGTTGACCGCAAGAGGAGAAGAGGAAGTCAAAAGGGTTTCGACTATGGGAAAAACGCTCCACCTTCGCCCATCTATTGTCTACCACAGCGGGAAATTACGAGCAAAACAGACAGCCGAGATCATTGCAAGGGGACTTCCTGTTTCCAATATCCCCATCCAAGCAACCCAAGGGCTCAATCCAAATGACGATGTCCGACCATGGGCTGACCGATTCTCGACAGAGACAGAAGATACCATGATCGTCGGACATCTTCCATTTCTGGAGAAACTGACCTCTTTTCTTTTATGTGGTGACGAAATGGCCCGGCTGGTCCTATTCCGTTACGGGGCGGTTGTCTGTATGGAACAGAAGGAGGACAAAAAGTGGGGGGTGCGGTGGATTCTTACACCGGAAATGACCTTCCAAGTAACAATTGGATAATATTAATAAATTCAAGGACTTATCTTTTTACTTGCCATTTGTCAGCAAATAGGATATAAGAATTTCGATTTAGTTGTATAGAGTCTATTAGGGCACAAGACGGAGAAAACCGCAAAGACTTCTAAACAACTTCCTTGCGGTTTTTATTTTTGCCTGAAAAGAAGGTAAGGATTTTGAAAGCAGCAGCTGTAAAGAGACGCTTCCCAAATGAGCAAAATATGGACCCCTTTGTCCAACCGGAAGAGTTCGATATCGATGTTTTTAAAGAGCTCCCAGGGTTAAGATTGCAAAATGAGACTGAGACCGTTGTGGCGAAGGAACATGACGAGGCCATCGAAAACGAACTGGAAGGCTTTAGAAAGACAGCGGATCCTATACGGATCTATTTGAAGGAGATGGGATCTTTCCCTCTCTTAACACGGGAAGGGGAAGTGGAGATTGCCAAGAGAATTGAAAGTGGACAGCAAGATGTGATCAGTGCTGTATTCAGTTGTCCCATTGCTATTAAAGAGGTCATCAAGCTTGGGGACGACCTAAGGGCCGAGAGGATCCATATCGGAGAAGTAACGAATGCGGTCGACGATGAGGAAATAAATGCGGCAGAAGAAAAGGTTCAGAAACGAAGAGTCCTCAAGTTGATCCATAAGATCCAAAAGGGAGAAAAGGATATCGGATTTCTCCGGAGAAAGTGGAAATCCTGTGTCAAGAGAGCATCCAAAAAGAAGATCGAGGAACAGATTTACGGAAAACAAGTTGAAATATTCAATGTCCTTCAGCAGATAAACTTAAGGGAGATAGAGATTAATCGTATCGTGCAGAAGTTGAGGGAGTGGGACATCCGAATAGAAAGAGATCAAAAAGAGTTGAGGAGACACGAGAGGTTAATCGCCTCGATCCAAGAGCGAAAAAGGTCCTTGGGGAAGGATAGAAAAACCGTCAAGGGGAAACAACCGTCTCGCGTTAAAACTGGCCCTAAGGGAAGAGAGCTTGAAGAGATGACGCGCGTTGCCCGGAACCTCAGGCGGAAAGTACGCAGGATAGAAGCGGAGTGTGGGCTTTCATGGCCACAACTTAAAGAGGCGCTGAGGGCGATTCAGCTGGGGGAAACCAGGACGAGAGAAGCAAAGAATGAATTGGTGAAGGCAAACCTGAGATTGGTCATCTCGATTGCTAAACGATATTTGAACCGGGGATTACAATTTCTGGATCTCATTCAAGAGGGAAATATAGGATTGATGAAGGCTGTCGACAAGTTCGAGTACCAGCGGGGATACAAATTTGGTACCTACGCGACGTGGTGGGTTCGGCAGGCTATTACACGAGCCATTGCCGATCAAGCTCGAACCATACGCATCCCCGTCCACATGGTCGAAACCATTAACAAACTGAACCGGATCTCTCGCATTTTGGTTCAGCAGGTTGGAAGAGAGCCTACACTGGATGAAGTTGCAAAAAAGATGGGAGTTTCCCTCAATCATTTACTGAAGATTTTAAAAATCACTAAAAAGCCGATTTCACTCGAAACACCCGTTGGCGAGGACGAAGAGAGCCGTCTGCAGGATTTTATCGAGGATGATAAAGGGATCTCTCCACAGGATGCCGCGATCAATTCCAATCTGGTCAGGCAGACTCGAAAAGTTCTTTCTACGTTGAACAAAAGGGAGGAAAAAATTCTCAGGATGCGGTTCGGAATCGATGAGAAGCATGACCATACCCTTGAGGAGGTCGGCCGTGATTTTAACGTCACCCGGGAGCGGATTCGACAGATTGAAGCAAAAGCTTTAAGGAAACTGAAACACTCCAGCCGGGCCGAGAAGTTGAGGAGTTTCTTTGAAACATAGAAAAGGAGAGAGACTATGAACATTTACGTTGGGAATTTGTCTTTTGACGCATCAGATGAGGATCTTCAGAAGCTCTTTTCGGAGTTTGGGCAAGTAAGCTCAGTGACCATCGTCAGAGACAAGTATAGCGGCCAACCTCGGGGCTTTGGTTTTATCGAAATGCCCAACCGGCCAGAGGCCCTCGCAGCGATTGAGAACCTGAATGGGAAAGAACTGCTGGGTCGCTCCCTGAATGTAAGCGAGGCGCGTCCCAGGACCGATCGTGGGAGATCTGGAGGACAGGGTGGACGTAGAGGGCGATCCGGGCATTCAGGCAGAAACCGTTACTGATCCTGTCATTAGCCGTTTCACTTTGAGAACTTAGTCACACCATTTCAAACACAATCGTGACCTTACCATCTGGAAGGATTTGAGGAAGGGCCTTCAGCTTCATCCCCACCTTAATCTTTTTTAGATCGATCTTGGGCATCCATCCCATCACCTTTAGACCATCCTCCACCTCGATGATTCCAATAGGACAGGGTTCAAATTGAACACTCGAAAAAGGCATGAGGGGTTGTCGGACCGCAAAATGTTCGGGGGGAACATAAATCTTTGTGAAGGTTACTAGTTTTCCTTCTCCGCTCACAGGCCTCCATTCCATGTCACTGCTCATACAGGCGGAGCAGTCTGCCTGTGGCGGGTAGTATCTCTTTCCGCATCTTTTGCAGGATGTTGACATAATCTTTCCTGCAACCAGATCATCGACAAATCGGGCCACTTTGGTCTGACCGATTGCAATCGAAAAATTCTTAAATTCCATGTTAGTCCCTCCTGAAGATATGGACGGCCACCACCTGTCCAGTTCCTCCCACATTATGGGAGAGGCCAATCTCTGCATCCTTTACCTGTCGTTCCCCGGCTTCCCCTCTTAGCTGCTTGGTGATTTCAATGGCCATGGAGACACCCGTAGCCCCGAGGGGGTGTCCTTTTGACTTCAAGCCTCCGTCCACATTCACCGGGATTTTTCCTTCTGCGTAGGTCTCCTTTGCTTCGATCAGTTTTCCACCCTCCCCTTTCTCACAGAAACCGAGATCTTCATAAGCCACGATTTCAGCAATCGTAAAGCAATCATGGACGGTGGCCACATCAATATCGGAAGGTTTCACCCCTGCCATTTTATACGCTGTCTTAGCTGCCTCCCGGCTCGCCTTGATGGACGTGAGCGATTCTCTATCCGTTATTCTGATCGTATCCGTCGCAAGGGCAAGGCCTGTCATCCAGACGGGCTTTTTTGAGATCGCCTTTGCTTTCTCTTCGGAGGCAAGGAGGACAGCGGCCGCACCATCTGTGATGAGGCTGCAATCAAAGAGTTTCAAGGGGTAGGCGACAGTGAAGGAGGTCAGGGCCTTTTCTAAGTCTATCTTCTTTTGCATGTGAGCATAGGGATTGAGGCTTCCATAAAAGTGATTCTTCACAGCCACCATGGCTAATTGTTCTTCTTTGGTTCCAAATTCAGCCATATGGGCATTGGCGATCATGGCATAGTAACCCGGAAAGGTCGTCCCGAAGGGGTATTCCCACATCGCATCCCCTCCCCTTCCCATGATATCTGTGGCCACACTGGTTGGAACCTCTGTCATCTTTTCCACACCGACCACCAGAACCAGGTCGGCTAACCCGGAGGCCACATTCATCCAACCTGTTCTCAGAGCCATGCTCCCTGTTGCACAGGCCCCCTCAACGCGGAAATTGGGTCTGGGTTGAAATCCAATATAGTCATGAACCTGAGCGGAGGGCTGTAGGGCAATAGAAAATTCATCTCCCGCGATTCCCGTGACCATGCTCTCCACCTCTTTCAGCGGGACGCCTGCATCGTCTAAACAGGCTTTCACCGCTTCGAAGGTGAGTTCCCGAAGGGAAGCATCAGACCTCACCCCAAACTTTCCATGACCAATTCCAACAATAGCAACTTTTTTCATGCCTCTATCCCCTCTTTCCTATCACCGCACTGGCGATTGTATTTTTTTGGATCTCTCTTGTCCCTTCATAGATTTCAGTGATTCTCGCATCCCGATAAAACCGCTCGACCTCATACTCCAGCATATAGCCATACCCGCCGAGAATCTGAATGGCTTCCTGGGCCACCTCAACCGCCACTCTTCCAGCGACCATCTTAGCCATCGAGGTCCATTTCGGTTCGATCCTTCCTTGGTCGAAGTTCCAGCCCGCCTTATAGGTCAGGCACCTTGCTGATTCAATCTGGGTCGCCATATCAGCCAATTTATGCTGGGTGACCTGAAAATCGACAAGCTTCCGTCCAAACTGGCTCCTCTTTTTTCCATAATCGAGAGCCCGATCAAAAGCTCCCTGAGCGATTCCAAGGGCTTGAGCAGCCACCATCACCCTGCTCTCATCGAAGAACTCAAGGACCTGATAAAACCCTCTATTCAAAGGTCCCACCAGGTTCTCTTCGGGGACTCGAACCTGATCAAAAGACATCTCGGTCGTCGAGGTCATCCGGATGCCCATCTTCTCACCAAGTTCCGTGACGTCAAAACCCTTAGTTCCCTTATCGACAATAAAGGTCGATTGCCCTCGGTACGAAGGACTCGCCTCTGGATTCGTCTGACAAAGGACGATGACGAAATCGGCAATCATCCCGTTTGAGATAAAGGTCTTCGCGCCATTGATCACATGCCCATTTCCATCGTTTACAGCGGTTGTCTGGAGGCGGGTGATGTCACTTCCGTGGTCAGGTTCAGTAAAGGCACCGGCCGAAATGGCCTCTCCTTTTGTGACGGGAATCAGGTATCTCTTCTTCTGCGTGTCGTTTCCAAATCTCAAGATGATTTCAGAGGAGAAATTGGCAATGCTCAGGCAGATACCGATCCCCGAGTCCCTCCGGCAGAAGGCCTCTACGATCAAGGCATTTTCAAGGATGCCATATCCCTGACCGCCATATTCCTCCGGATAATGGATCCCGATGAAACCGAGGCGGCAGGCTTTCTTGAGGATGGCGTGCGGATACTGATGGCTTCGGTCGAGCTCCAAAGCAGCTTCCTTATCGAATTCTCCCTTTGCAAATTCATCGGCTGCTCTTTGAATCTCCTTTTGTTCCTCCTTCAAATCGAAATTCAAGCTGTTTCTCCCTTTTTTCTCATATTAATACACGATTCCCGCATATCCCACAAAGCTGTCGTCGGGCATGATTTCATAACTGGTATAGTAATCAAGGAGCACCCCTTTCTTTGCTCCCAATGCTCTGCAGGTAGCGACGGCAGAAGCTGCGGCGCCTGCACTGCAGGCACTATCATGTTCCTCAGCATGTTCGAGGAGCCCTTCAATATCCATCCCCATGGCCCGATCGACGAACCCTTTGTCATTCTCTTTTTTCACCCACTCTACAGCCTTTGGCCCCACTCCTTTCGGCATGAACCCATAATTTGGACCGTAGTGGGTCAGGTCGGTCGATCCAACGGCAAGGATGGAGATCCCCTCTTTTTGAGCGACCTCGGCTACCGATTCTCCCAATTCTTTCGCCCTGAGTGAGGAGGGTGATCGAAGAGCAAGGAGCTTTGATTCGGGGAAAAAGTATTTCACCATGGCGAGTTGAACCTCCATGGTATTGTCTCCGCTTTGGGGACTCTCCTTTTTCGTATCGATTTTTTTCGTTAGGCTTTTCACAAAATCGGTGTGGATCTCAATATCCCCGAAGGGAGTCTCCCATTTATCTTCCATGACGATGAGAGGAGGATGGTCCGGAGAGAGATGGCCTCCGTAAAGAACGACCAGATCGACTTTCCTCCTCAACTTCAATGAATGAAAGACCCGGGTGGCAAGCTTTCCGGAAAAATACCAGCCTGCATGGGGGACAATCCCTCCCAGGCCTTCAACCGATTGGGACTGTGAGAACGACCATCCTTCCAGGTAGGATTCAATCTCTCTTTTACAATCCTTCCCGTCATAAGGATACCAACCTCGTGGCAAAGTTCTCTGTCTTCGAGTCATATCTTTATCCCTCCATTGATCAAATTAAATCAGGGATTGTTGATTTCGGGATAAATAGTTCGGAGTAATTAGTTCGGTGTTCGGAGTATTCGCTTCTTAAACTCCGAACTCTGAACTCCGAACTCATAACTTCCTATATTTTTTCCATCGTTGGCATTCCCATCAGTCTGAGCAAGTTGGCCATCACGATTTGAAAGGCTTTCACAAGAGAGAGTCGAAAAGCTTGAAGGTCCTGGTCCTCAAGATGGATGAACGGGGTTTGAGCCTTCTCCCCAGGGTCCGGGTGCTCATAAAAGTTAGTAAAGGAGGTGGCCAGGTCAAGGGCGTACTCGGTCAGCTGCGATATTCTCAAGTTCTTCCCGACGCCCGAAACGATAGAGGGAAATCTCTCCAGGGCTTCCACAAGGTTTCTCTCCGTTTCAGTCAATTTGGCTGAAATTGAATCTTTTCTCCATTGGACATCGATCTTACGCTCTTCGGCTTTTCTCAAAATACTGCAGGCCCGGGCATGAGCATACTCTAAATAAACCCCCGTGTCTCCTGTCGTCTTAAGGGCCTCATCGAAATCGAAGATGATCTGACTTTCTAAGGTGAATTTCAGCAAATAGTACCGAATGGCTGCAGACGCGAGAGCGGAGGCTGGTTTCTCTTCCATGAGGTGGTCCGCCTTTTCAATGACCTTCTGCTTCACCATCTTTATGAAATCCATGGCCTTCACCCCGGTTCCAGCTCGACCCGACATGGCAACGGACTTCTTGGCCTCCGTCTCCTCCGAACCCAAGATGCGTGCCGCCTGAGAAGAGAGATTGACAACTTCATAGGCTAAGTGGACAGACTGATCGGCCTGTTTTTTAAAGCCCGTCTGCCGGAGACACTCAGTCACCACCTGCTGAGGATAACTCTGCCTACTATCGATCACATTGATCACCCTGTCAGCGCGTCCAAAGCGATGAGATAGCCGATCCGCAGGTTCACCTTCCAGAGCGGTCGTCCAGAGCGTCTCGCCATTGGCTTGAAGACCCCACGTCTTGTACAAGAAATCCTTTTTGAGAAGACCGAATTTCCAGAGCTGGTAAGCAACATCCTTTCCTGTATAGGTGACACTCCCGTTGGATCGGACCAAGATCTTGTCCAGGCTTTTCACTCCCTCCTCTGTCTCAACCAGGCCGCCGAAAGGAACAACCCAGCATCCTTCATTGGGTCCCTCCTGCTCGAGTCGAAGGGCCCCCTTTTCTTTCATGAGTTCGAAGGTTGCCTCCCAGAACCCCCGCTGGATGATATCGGATTCCCAGTTGAGAAGATCATAAAAGATGGAAAGTTGAGCAACAGTCTCCAGATGGGCCTGAACAATCTTTGTAGCCAGTTCCTTGGCGAAAACAGAGATGGGATGGGTGCCTCTCTCAATCTTGTGAAGAACCTCCTCCCTTCTCTCCTGAAGGGATGGACTCTTCTCAATTTCGTTCTGGAACCGGGTATAGAGGTCCCAGCAAAAGTAATCGAAACGCTGATTCTCGGGAGCCTTGGCCCAAAACTTCCTGAAATCGGTCCATCCTTCGGCATAGAGGGGAGGATCCAGATAAAGGAGGGCTGTCACCACATCGACCACCTGCACCCCTGTATCGTCAATATAATTGCAAATTTCTGTTGGGAAGCCAAGCCATTCGAAAACCCGGGCCACCGTATCTCCTATCACAGCGTTCCGGAGATGGCCGATGTGCATCGCCTTGTTGGGATTGACGCTCGTGTGCTCGATGAAAACCTTCTCCTTCTGGACAGAAGCCGATTTTCCATAAAGATCGCCTTCTCTGAAAATCTGGCTCATCAGATCTCTTGCCAGAGCGGTCCAGTCCACTTTGAAATTGAGATATCCAGGAGGTGTCACTGTGATTTCCTGAATATAGGGAGGGGATTTCGTCCTCAGTTCGTCAGCTGTCTCCTGGGCGATCTTCATGGGAGACTGTTTTTTCTCTTTTGCAAGGCCTAGACAGACGGCACTCGAAAAATCGCCAAGCTCCCGTTTTGGAGGGACATTAAAGGGAATCTCCTCGATACCCAGTATCGATTTCAAAAAGATAGTAACCCCTTCTCTAATCATTGTTCATCCTTACACCCCCTTCCCCCTTTGTCTGAGGGAGAATGAAAGGGGATTGTTCAATTATTATGAGGATGTGGAAGAAAAGTCAAGAAATAGATCTGAAGTAACTGAAAGGAGATTTTGGGGGATCTGATAAACCGGAGAGGAGTATTCAGAGATCTCGAGCCCAAAAATTGACAGTGTGAAGACCTGGGGATATAATTTGGGGCGTTTATCACAGAAATGATTTCGACCAATCTGGGAGGGTTATGTCATGGAAAGCACCATGAGAAAATATGCTAACAGGATTGAACGAGATAAAATCAATCCTCACATCAGATATGACGGAAAGACGAGTGGCCTGATCCTTGATCCTCATGGCAAAGAAGTGCCTCTCGATGTTCTGGGATTTGGAATCTATCAACTGAGTTCCGATTTCATCACAAGAGAGACAAAGGACAAGGAACTCGTTCTCGTCCCTCAGGAGGGAGAGTTTGAAGCCGAGGTAAGTGGGAAGAAGTTTTCCGGGGATAGAATCGGCGGCCCCTTCTCTTCGGGTCCCGGAAGATCGAATGCCTCTGCCCTTTACGTCCCTTCCAACACCAGATGCCGGATTCGAGGCAAAGGAGAGATGGCCTTCTTTGAAGCCCCGGCCTTGGTCGATAAGACTCCTTTCTATCTATCGAAACATGAAGTGAAGGTCGTTTCAAGAGGGAACTATATCTGGCGCAGAGATGTTGTGGCCTTGATCAGTCCAAAAGATGCCAGTTCGAATCTGGTCGTCGGAGAAACTTGGAGCCCCCCGGGTTTCTGGTCGGGAACGCCTCTCCATCAACACGATAAAGATCAACCTCCGTCCGGAGAATCGGATCATGAAGAAGTCTACTACCACCGGTTCAATTCGAAGAAGGGCAGCTCAGATCAATTTGGACCCTATGGCGTTCAACTCCTTATGCATGGAAAGGACCTGATGAAAGCCTATCTGATCGGGGAGAAGAGCATCT
>SMTZ1_10006842_pt1 | contig 25625 bp, 16 predicted proteins | sample DeeMarSWOR136_30_FD_25667 | JGI IMG/M metagenome (IMG submission 25667)
CGCCAGAGAAGTTTCCTGGCATGTTGCTCATACCAGCGGAATATCTTTTTCCGGAACGTTGCCTGGTCTTTTTTGCTGCGGCTCATTTTCAGGTCTTCATCATAGGATTCTTAGACTCTGCTATCAAATAGTGAAGTCGGCAAAGAGTATATATTACATTATCTGTCAATAGGGGACGTTCCCGAAAGGGACACCCTTTCTCTCTAATTCCTCTTTCATATATGATTAAAAAAAAGAGTGTCTTCCTCGGGAACGTCCCCCTAATTAAACTTTTCTTGACATCGGAATTTTTCTAGTATATTTTTTAAGGGATAATACAGAAAAAGCAGAAGTTAGTGGTTCTTTTGAGCGTCGATTAATCCAGTAGAAAGAAGAAGTGACGCCAGTTCTCTACAAAGCGGATGTTCTTTTTGCTTGAACTCCCAGGGGAAAGATGCTTGACTAACCAATTAAGGTAGGGAAATGAGCTCAAAATTCACCCTTGAAATCCTCCTGACCGATGATTGACACCTGGAAAATGGTTTGCCATCATAAATGGGCATATCGCCAGGAGTGTTCATTGAGAAAGATAATGCTCAGTTAAGAGTTAGTCTGAAATGAAAAAAATTGGCAAATACGAGATCATCAGCATCTTGGGCAAAGGAGCCATGGGGATTGTTTATAAAGCTCTCGACCCTGACATAGACCGCAAGGTGGCCATCAAGACCATCCGCTTTGATTTAACCTCTGAAACGACTGATAACGAAGAGATAATGCAGAGGTTCATAAGGGAGGCCCAGGCTGCGGGGAGATTATCCCACCCCAATATCATCACCATTTTCGATGTCGGGAGAGAAAAAGACCTGACCTACATTGTCATGCAGTTCATAGAGGGACCAAGTCTCCAGAGATTGATCGCTCAGAACGAGAAGTTCACAATCCAGGAAATAACAAGGATCATGGACCAGGTTTGCAGTGCCCTGGATTATGCCCATCAGCACGGGATCATCCACCGAGATATCAAACCCGGAAACATATTGCTTGATAATAACAGAAAGCCGTTCATCTGCGATTTTGGTGTGGCCCGCGTTGATACATCAACGCTGACTCAATCGGGAACAGCGGTAGGAACACCAAGCTATATGTCTCCTGAGCAGGTTATGGGCAAGAAAGTGGATAAGCGTTCGGATATATTTTCATTGGGCTGCATTCTGTATGAATTTCTTACAGGGAGAAGACCGTTTGAAGCGGAAAGCATCACCACAGTCATATACAAGATCATCAATGAAGAACCTCCATCTCTCAGCGAAGTAAAAAAAGGGCTTCCTGCTGGCTTTGAGAAGATTATAGGCAAAGCCTTGGCTAAAGATCCAATCCAGCGCTATCAAGATTGCAATCAACTTGCTGCTGATCTACGGAATCTGGACAGGCTTAGCGATAAGACGATCGCCATCGCTCCGACTCGGGAAGCTCCCGTTATCCCAGCGAAAAAGGAGGAGGTCGAAGAAAAAAAGAAGAGCAGATTGGGGCTTATCCTGGGCATAACCATTCCTGTGTTCTTGATCCTCGTCGCCGGAGGAGCTTATTTCTATAACGAACAAACAGGAAATCTGCCTTTTGTTACGCAGATAGTCCAGAGAATAACGGGAGAGGAAGTTTCAACTCCTTCCGAAACTCAGCCTCTGGCTGGTCTGACCATCGAAGAAAAGTTGAACAAGGCCAGGGAGAGTCTGGACAAAGGGGATTATGCAGAGGCCATCCGTCTTGCCGAAGCAGTGAGTGCCGAAGACCCCGGCAACATAGTCGCTCAAGATTATCTGGAAAAGGCAAAGCGCCAGAGAGATGAGGCTTTGAGCGCTCAAATTCAACCGGTTCAAAAGGATCAACCACCACCTTCGCCAGAGCCCAAAGAAGCTGTCACCGACCCCAAAATCCAAAAGCTGAACAGCATCAAAGAGAGTTTTGAGAGTGGCAAGTTTGATGAGACGGCCAAGCTAGCCAAAGAATTCCTTGCGGAAAATCCTGGAGACTTGACAGCTCAGGACTACTTGAACAAAGCGGATACTCAGATCATGATCACAAAGATCTTGAACACGGGGATAAGCTATTACCAGCAGCAGAAATTCGCCCAGTGCAAGCAGGAGATGGAAAAAATATTCAAGTTAGAGAAAGACCATAAAGAAGCACGACGTTATTATAATCTGGCAGACCAGGCGATTTTCGAGGCCGGCGCAACAAAGGAAATAAAAGATATTATTGAACAGCTGAGGAAAGCCGAGATGGCAGAGGAGCTCGAAGTGTTCGATTATTACATCGGCTCCAGTTCCCTTAAGAACCTCAAAATCCCGGATTTACTGTGGATTTTCAATAATTTTGATGGTATAGACTCTGTTATTGAAGATTCGAGTATTAGGATTGAATTCAGGAACAGGAAACAAGCCGAAGTGAAATTCTTTAACTTCTCGACCGCTGTGAATAAACAGACCGGGCAGACAACCAGAGTTTTTGAGGGAGATGTTGTCTGGACCATGGAGAAACAAGGAAACGTCTGGAAGATCATAAAGGAAGAGAAGCAGGAAAAAATTTAAGGATATAGATAACCATTAGGTTTTAAATAAGTATGTAGGAGGAGGGAAAAGATGAAACGCAAGACAGCCAGATCAGCAATAATCCTATCCAGCGTTTTCTTTCTTTTATTCCTTCTTATTGCTTTAGATGCAGCTCAGATCAAGCTCAAAGTCGTCCTGGACAATGCCAGCATCAAGGCCACACGTTCAATCGGTGGCAGAACCCTTGCTAGAGTGCCTTTGAACACGATTCTGGATGCGGAAAGCAAAGAAGGTCAATGGTATAAAGTCACCTATCAGGGGGAAACCGGCTGGATTTATTACACCAATGTTGAGGAGACGACTGGCGAGGTGGTGTCAGGAATGGGACCTCCAGGCATGCCCACGAAAACCCAAGCTGAGATTGTCGCTGAAATCGAAGTCAAAATGGATGACAGCACGAAGTTGATCAGTCTGGAGAGGAAGTATGATGAAGCGATAGAGTCGTTGAGACCCCTGATCGCCAGAGCATTCAGCATCACAGACCACAGGAGGCAGCTGGAAGTAGCCACCAAGATCTTTTACTGGATTGGAATGGCTTACGCCAATAAAGGGGTGCCAAGACGATAGTCCGGCTGAACCCGGATGCCAAGATAGTGACCTTGACGGACCAGGCTGATAAGGAATTCAGGGGATTGGTCACAGAATATTCACTCGAGATCACTACCGAACCCAAAGAAGCCAAGATAAAAATTAACGGAAAGGAGATAGGATACTCTCCTGAAATCTACAGAACGACTTCCCCCGAGGTTGTCCTGGAGGTAGAAAAAGAGGGATACAAGCCGATAAGGGAAGAGTTTTTCATCACGGGCACGCCTTATAAGAAGGAATACACGTTGGAGAGAGCCGGGAGGAATATGGAAGTCAGGTCAAATCCCGTCGGCGCGCGTGTTTTCCTGGATGGTACGGATACAAGACAGGTAACAAACTGCACATTGCCCTTTGTCTCGTTCGGCAAGCACTCTCTAAAGATAACAAAGGAGAATTATGCAGACTGGACACAGGAGATCGAGATCAAAGTGGGGGAGGGAGCCTTCCCGGTCACTGCCTCCTTGACTCCGATCAAGTATAAGTATATCCATAAATGGGGTAGCCCGGTAAGCCAGATATTCAAGGATGTCGCGGGTGTTGCGGTAGACAGCCAGAATAATATCTATATCGTCAGCGAAGGCGCGAGGAAGATCCAGAAGATCACTTCAGATTGGAAATTTGATAACAGCTGGGGCGATGGAGGAAAGGAAGCCAAAGTGATCAGAAGCCCTGCCGGAATAGCGGTCGACAAACAGGGGAATGTTTTTGTCACAGACGTCAAAAATCATTGTGTCATTAAATTCGATCCAGCCGGCAAGTACAAAATTAAATGGGGAGATTTTGGCGCAGAAAACCATCAGTTTAATGAGCCTTTGGGAATTGCCACTGACAGTCAGGGGAATGTCTACGTCGTTGATTCGGTGAACTTCCGGATAAAGAAATACGACAACAGCAGCAAATTATTGAGAATATGGGGAAGGCGGGGTGCCGCAGACGGAGATTTCGTCTATCCGAAAGCAATCGCCGTAAACCAAAAGGATGAGGTGTTTGTCCTCGATCGGACACGGGTCCAGAAATTCACGGCCAACGGTGAATTCATCTCCAAATGGGGAAAAGCCGGGTCAACAGAAGGTGCCTTTAAAATTCCTTTGGGCATATATGTCGACCAGGATGGTTTTGTCTACATCGCTGATACCGAGAACAACAGAATTCAGAAATTTGACGCGGACGGCAATGCGATTACCTGGTGGGGAAGCACTGGGACCGGTGATGGTCAGTTGATGAATCCCGTATCGATCGCCGTGGATAGCCGAGGTTATGTCTATGTCGTCGAAAAGGATAACAGCAGAGTCCAGTTGTTCGGAGTGGATACTCAGTAGAATATTTTAAGCGCCGAGAGTTTTCAGGATTTTGGTTTATGGGCTGTCGGCTATCTTAAAAGTCTTTTTCCCTTCTTACTCAAAATCATAGTTAAAGCTTATCGTCCCAGTCAGCTTCTTGCGGCTGCTTTCTGAGAGAAATTGTCTAAGGGGGCCGTTGAACAGGAACATGTACTGTCCTCCGGCCGAGAGGGAAATCCGCTCCGACAGTTTGTAGGCCCAGACTGCCGATACGACTCCATCCAGGAAGAGCGATTTTTCCCCCCAGCCGAAATATCCCTGGACATAGGAATAATCTCCGTAGCCAGCGGAAAAGGAAAGATCCAGTCTCGATTTTGGGCCTGGAGTGATCGAAGATTCGATTTTCCCCAGGAAATAGAAGCCTTCAATTTCATCGAAATCATAGAAGACAGCCAGCGAAAAGGCCAGCGGAACGACCTCAAGCTCGCATGCTGTCCTGATGTAGGCTTCGGTCGTGGCTGAATCTTCTGTTGCGGGGAATGTGTAATGGATGATCCCGACTTCCAGTCCGAATGGTCCGCTCGAAGAGGAATAGGAAGCAGTGTAGTCGATTTCAGATAATCGGTTCTTGGTCCCGTTGGCATCCGTGAGGTCGTAGTTCCCCCAAAAGTTTAGACTAAAGGTACCGGCATTGGTGATTTCTTGAGAGGCGGTGAGAGAAGGCTGGAGCACGGGCCTGTCGTTTATGACCAGACCTCTCCAGACATAGTCAGTGCAGTAGTCGAGCGAGGCCGAGATCTCCAGCTTTTCGGCGCCGGCTGGATCGGCTGATCCAGAGAGGAGCAGCCCGAACAGAAAGACAGCCAGGATGTGATGTGTCTTCAGGCAGGATTTGTAAAGTCGCTTTATCCTTTCTGTTTTCACTGCGGGAGTCCTCCCTTGAAAAATCAGCTGGATTCCATAAGTGACATCTGCAGGAATCAATCTGTCTGATGCCTAAACGCTTATAGCATAGGCTAAACTTAATGTCAAAAAGATGCCTGCACCTGCACAATAGAGGGTGGCATCGTATTATTTGGATTGTATAAGTTGAGAAGTTTGGCGGCGTTCCCTCTCCATCCGAAGCCCATTGAGGAGGGTGGGAGGGTCTTGGCTAGAATGGGGGGGAACCGTCGCTTGTACAAATCACACCTTCATAACTAGCTGTCAAGGAGAGAGATGCTTCCCATACGCTTTATCTCTCTGCTTTTTATGGTGTATACTGAGCAGGCCAGAGCTTGAGTGTGATTTTTCGTATCGGAGTTATTGAAGAAAAGCTTTCATCATCCAGGTCTGCCGCTCATCCCAAAGAGAAATTTCAGACTCAAGAGCTGAAGGTATTAAGAGGGAGGAAATAATGAAGAGAAAAATCATTTTGTGCATATCGGTTTTTTTTCTTCTCTCTCTCTGGATTTTTGGAGAGGTGAAAGTCCGCGAGATAGAGATGAACTTACCCACCTATGTCACAGGTCCCGACGATCCCGGTCCTCCACTCTGGAATTTGAGGGTTTATCCCTACTCCATGCAGACGGACATAACACGGGATAAGATTATCAAGGCTCACCGGGTAATAGAAATGGAGAACGATTACATCAGAGTCTTGATCCTGCCTGATATAGGAGGACGGATCCTTGCCGCTTTGGACAAGATGAACAGCAACTTCGATTTCATCTATTATAATCATGTCATCAAGCCCGGGCTCGTGGCCTTAAGGGGGGCCTGGCTCTCAGGCGGGATTGAATGGAACTTCCCGACCCTGGGACATACAGTGAACACCTTTTCTCCGGTTATCCATAAGATCCTGAAGAATGCGGATGGGAGCGTGACCTGTGTGGTCGGGACCGAGGAATGGGTAAGGAGAATGAAGTGGGAGGTGTTCATCACGCTTTTTCCTGACAGGTCTTATTTCCAGACAAGAATCAGGCTTTTTAACAGAACGCTGACACATAATAACGGCTATTTCTGGGCTAATGCCGCCACCCACGCCTGGCCTGATACAAGAGTCATTTTTCCGCCTGCTGATTACACATTTGCGGGTGGCAGAAGAAATCCTAGACCTTGGCCTGTGTATGATGGCAAAGATGTCTCCTGGTATAAGAATACCGCTTCGGCGCATGATTATTTCTGTGGCACGGCAGGGGACTTCAACGGCTCTTACAACTACGAAAAAGATAACGGGACAGCCCATTACGCCTCCCGGTTCGAAAGCCCGGGAAAGAAGTTCTGGACCTGGGGAACAGCCCCCAGCGGGATGATCTGGGAGGGCCTGCTGACGGATGAAGACGGGCAGTACATAGAGGTCCAGGCCGGCAGGCTTCTCACCCAAGGAGACACCTGGATTTTTGAGCCCCATCTAGTTGAAGAGTGGGATGAATGGTGGTACCCGGTAAAGAAGATGCACGGATTTGTCAAGGCTAATCCTGATGCAGCTCTGAATTTTGAACAAAGGGATGATGGAATCTTTATCGCCCTGAATACGACCCGTTCATTCGAAGATGCAGAGGTCATACTTCTCTGCCAGGAGGAGCCGGTCTTTTCAGAGAAGCTGGATATCACACCGGCCGGATTCTTCCGGAGGAATGTTCCTCTAAAGGATAAAAGAGGAGTCTTTGCGCTCGAGTTTCGGGATAAGAACGGCCAAAAGATCATTGATTACACCACAGAGAAGCCCCAGATTCCACCTCCTGAGCTCCAGCCCAGCTTCCCGGAAAGCAAAGAACAGCCAGCAGAAATCTCTTTCCTCAGAGGATATTATGCTATCAAGCACTGGAACTTTGAGGGAGCGATGCGTTATTTTGAGGAGGCTCTTGAAATGGATCCCGGGCTAACGCCTGCGCTGCGCTGGTTGGGAATACTCTATTACAAGACCGGAAAGACTGAAGAAGCGCTTGAGCTTTTTAAAAAAGCCTTGGGCAGAGATGAGGATGATCATACGGCGCGCTATTACAGTGCGCTCTCCAGGAAAAGGCTGGGCATCAAACAGCGGACCAAGGAAGACCTTTACCTGGTGTCAAGACGTTCCTCTTACAGGCATGCAGCGCCCTACGTTCTGGCTTCTTTAGAGCTGGAAGAAGGAGATCATCTGAATGCCTGTACGTTATTGAGAAAAGCCATCCACAACAATCCTGATGATATCAAAGCAAGGATCATGCTTGCGGCTGTTTTGAGACATCTCGGGAAAAGAGACGAGTCTGAGAGACTGGTCGAAGACGCTTTAAGGGAAGACCCGATCTCAGCCCTGGCCTTGATCGAGAAAGAGCTTCTCTCAGGCCGAAGTGAGCTCGAAGTGTTAGGCGAGAATCCGGAGTATTATCTCGAGGTGGCCTCAGACTATCTGGAAATGAACCTGATCGGGGATGCAGTGAAAACTCTTGAGATATATATCCAGAGTGAGAAAGCAGCTGATCATCCCATCGTCTATTATTACCTCGGATTTCTGAAACACAGCCTGGGACTGACTCAGGATGCCAATGACTATTTTACCAAAGCCTCTTCCTTGCGCCCTGATTACGTTTTTCCGTTCAGAGTAGAGACAGAGAACGTGCTCAGGCTTGCGCTCAAGTACGATGACAAGGATTGGAAAGCCTATTATTATCTCGGCAATCTACTCACAGCAAAGCTCAGGTGGGACGAAGGCCTGGAATTGTTTCAGAAAGCGGAGCAGTTCGCTCCTGATTTTCCGGTGCTCTACAGGAATCTCGGAGAAATCTACTGGAAGAGACTTAAAGATCTTAAAAGAGCTGAAGAGATGTACGAGAAGGCTGTCTCTCTCTCTCCTGATGACTTTCGTCTGTATGTGGCTCTGGATGAGCTTTATGCCATCAATAAGGATCATTCGAAACGGATCTCGCTCTATGATCATGCTCCTCAAAATGTCAAAAAGAACTTCAATTACGTGCTCAAAAGAGCCCAGTTCTATGTGGATACAGGTCAACCCACGAAGGCGCTGGAAATTTTAAAGAACCATAGCTTCCTTCCCTGGGAGGGATGGACCGGTGCTCGGGAAGTGTTTGTCCTGGCTCTTTTGAACAGAGCTCTTTCCAGCCTGAATGAAGGAAAATACAGGAAAGCGCTCGATGACCTTTTTGCGGCTATGGAGTATCCAGAGAACCTGGGTACAGGAAAACCTCCCCATCCTTCTTTCATCAGAGAGTACTACTATATTGGGTTGTGTCAGGAGAAACTGGGAAAGAGAGAGCTCGCTGAGAAATATTATAAAAAGGCCCTGCAGGAGAAGACTGGCATTCCCTCGATGAATGGTTATTACCAGGCGCTTGCTTTAAGAGGAATCGGCCATGATAAAGAAGCAGATGATATGCTCAAGGAAATAAAGACAAAAAGCGAGTTCAATATCCGGCAGAATAAGAGAGTGAGTCCTCAATATTATCTCTGGGCTGCGATGGCCAGCCATGCACTCGGAGAAGAAACCCGGGCTCGAGAATATCTTTTGAAGGCCCTTGAGCTGGACCCGTCTTATCGCTGGGCAACCTTCTTTGCATTTGAAAGTGGGATTTTGAGGTAGGTCTCTATTATCATTTGACATCATTTTTTCTTTCGTATAAATTAAGCAAGAGTTAGATTTTTGGCTCTAAAAATCGCGCCCAAAAAGATTAAGAGAGGAAATTAACTCCCTGTAGTCAGTTGGTAGTTGAAACATATATCACGATGAAAACTTTAAGGATCAAAAGCAACCTGTCTGAACTGGATAGGATGAGAGATTTCCTGAAATCCTGTTGCCTGAAGATAAAAATCTCAGATAAAGATTTCTTCAAGATTGAGCTTGCTCTCCTGGAGATATGCGTGAACATCATCAGGTATGCTTATCCCCAGAGTAACGGTGAGATCATGGTCAAAGCCTGGCAGGAAAAAGACAGGATCTATCTGGAGATAAGAGACCATGGTGTTCCGTTTGACCCCAGGGAATTGAAACCACCTGATATTGACGATATCATCAAGAATCAGAGAAAGGGTGGATTGGGTGTTTTCCTCTCCCGGACGCTGATGGATGGTTTTGACTACAGACGAAAGAACAACCAGAATATTCTCACGATCTATAAAGACCTTAAAAAGGCGGAAGCTTCTTTCTAGTCGTATAAGACTTTATCCTCCCCGAATTGTTTGATGCGGTCTTCGATCCACTGAACCATAAGATCCCTTCGCATCAGGACGGCTTCAACCTCCTTCTCGGTCAAGTATTCGCCGACAACTTCAGCGATCACTTCCGGGTTTAACGCTTTCAATTTTTCGTAAAAAGAGCGCGGAAGCTCTTTCATTAGGTATTTGCTTTCCTTGCCTTTTTCGGAATAAATGAGCTTCGATGTGAATTTCTTGGAAGTCCGGAAAGTGCGGGAATGGTCGATCAAGATCATCCGCCAATCCTCGGTGATGAGGTACTGATTCTGGTGCCTGTCCTCGTTGGCGATCAGATTGTCAAAAGCCCGCTGGAGAAATAGCGCTCTGTTCCAGTAAAAGACCTTATAGGATGGGGTATCGATGTTTTTCTCCATTTTTTCTTTGAGGCTCATTTTGGCGTCGACCCACAATTGGCACGAGCCCCGGTCTCCTCGAAATCTTCTTTCCACAGTGGGAGGAACCATGTTCAGCTCCAGATGCTTATCCAAGCGGTAGGCGGCAATCTCCCATTTCCAGTTCTCCAGAAATCCTTTCATCAGTCCCTCCGGATTTTTCCAGAGGGCCTTCTTGCGCACTCCGTCTTTCTCCAGTGTGAGTACCCAAGGACTGGTGACAGCTTCCCTGCTCACCATCTGGTTTTGCTCAACGACCTCTGCGTTTTGAAGGAAATCTTCCCATTTCTCCCTCTCCACGACTTCCTCAGATATGAATTGAGCTATGGATTGCAAGCCGAATCCAAGGGTGATGATGAGTAGGAGGAAAATCAGGATCCTTTTTTTCATTATCTTTCTCTCCTTATAATCAGATTTCCTGCTGAATTTATCTAAAATAATGAAAAGAATATTATCATTAGTACAGAATCTTATCTTCGCCTTTCTCCTTTATCATTTCTTCAATTTCTTTTAAAAGAAGCTCCTTGCGGGCAATGATAGCACTGATCTCCTTTTTTGTGAGATAAGAACCCACCGCTTCTTGAATTTTATCAGATGTCAGGGCCTTGATTTTTTCCACAAAAGAGCGGGGGAGCCTCCTGAAAAGCAGGTCTCCTTTTATGCCGTTTTTCCCGTACATCAGCTGCTCTCTGAACATCTTCGTGGAACGGAAGGAGCGGGAATGGTCGATGAGTATTATCCGCCAGCTTGTGTTAAAAAGGATGTTCTGTTGAGTCCTGTCTTCATTGCCGATCAGGCTGTCAAAAGCTCTGGTGATATATTTCCTGTCGCTTCTGTTGTCGATCATTTCCTCCGGAACCTCAATTTTTTTATCCATGATTTCGAGTTCGCTGTAGAGTTTGTCTATTGCCAACTGAAGCGATCCCTTTTTCTTTCCGAACCTTCTCTCCACTGTCGGAGGGACCATGTTCAGTTCAAGGAGCTTATCCATTTCGTAGGCAGCGATCTCATACTGCCATCCCTCGAGGAAACCCTGCTGGATTCCCTTGGGATTTTTCCAGATAGCTTTACGGACCACATCTTCTTTTTTGAGAGTGAGCCAGACCGGCTTGGTCACGCCCTCTCCCACTTCTTGATATTCTATGATCTCTGCGGTCTTGAGGAAATCTTCCCACCGGGCTCTCTGGGCAAGCTCCTCAGAGGTGAACTGGCCGTATGCGGTATAGATAGGGGACGTCAGTAAGAATAGGAATAGCACATACAGGAGTTTTCGTCTCATTTTTTCCTCATCTCCTTTTCCAAAGCTCTCCCCTCAATTTTTGCTCCTAATATAATCCTATTTTCCTAAAAAATCAATCCAGAGAGCCTCTGGATAAGAAGACACCATCAGTGAAGAACAATCTGGTTTATATAAATAATGGATAAATTGAGCTTCAATATGAAAAAAGAGCTATCATGGTTGATAAGTTTGCTTTTTTTCAGAGAGTTTCTTGTGTTCTCTTATCATCAAAAAGCTGAGGATTATCCAGATCACTGCCGCAACAACGTTGACCCTGGCAAAGTTTTCGTTACTCAAAGCGAGGTAGGTGGTTCCGATAAACACCGTCAAAGCGACCAAAACATCTCCTGAGCGCACAAAAAAGGTGTCGATAGCTGCCTTGGCTTTGTATTTGGCTTCCCTTGACGTGATGAGAAAGAGGGCTCCCTTGGATGTGTTCATGAGAGAGTAGTCCGTGCTATTTTCCAGGATCTTGGTCCATCTGACTACAGCAAAAGACGCCCCCAGACCGATTAAAAAGTATCCTCCAAGGGCTATGAAAGGAAGGAAAAGAACCGCTCCTCTGATCCCAAACCATTTGAATATCCGTGAAACAAGGAAAAGCTGGATCAGCATGCCCACAAGATTAACCATTTCACTAAAACTGGATTCTATTTTAGTAAAGTATTGCGTAGTTGCTACTTCTGAATCTTCAATTTCTCCGGCTAGACGAGCTTCATCAGCCGACTTTTTCCACACATCAGACCTTATGAATTCCCCGGTGGTGTTAACATAATTGAGCATCAGGATCATAAAGGCAAGAAAAATAAGATAGCGGCTTTTCAATACCAGGCGAAAACCACCGCCTTTTTGGAGAGGTTTCTCCTCAATTTCCTCTCCAGCTTCTTCATCGGCAGAAGGGATCGCTACTTTGGGCTTGATTTTTTTGACCTCTCTTTTATGGATAACTATTGTTAAGATAATAGAAATAATAAGAATGGCCCCAGCCAGGAGTATCAATTGATAAACACTCAGCGGTCCCTCTGGCAGGACGAGCTTTTTGGTTGCCTTTGCTCCAAGATAAGCGCCCAAATTCTGTCCGATCATGATTATCGGGAAGAGACGTTTTCCTGCCTGCTCTGTGTAGATATCGTTAGAAAAACCCCAGAATTGGGCAACCACAAAAACACCAAAAATGCTTACCCAGACCCAAAAAATAATCCCCAATATACTTAATGGAGTGTTCAATATTCCCAGAATATAGAAGAACACTAGATTCAGGATAAAGAAAGAGGTCACAGAGATGATTAAGACATTTCGTGGAATTTTGGAGGAGAGAAAGCTGAATATTTTTACGACGAAAACAAGCAGAATGGCCACAACAGCATAAAGATAAGCTTCTTGATAGGCTTCATATCTCGTCAAGATGAGTCCTTTTCTAAGTGGCTTGAGAATTGAATAGGCACCCATAATCAGAAATATATTGAGCAATAGAAGAAAGACTGTAAAGGCTTCTCCAGGATGGATGACTGTGAAGAGTCTGAGAATTTTGTAGACAAAGCCGGGTTGTTTTTCTTCATATCTCATGGCTTCCCCTTTCCTGAAATTTCCGTCAGCTTTCTTATTCAGATTTTCGGATATGTTGTTTTCGCTTAATTTATGTATAAAATCTGACCTGCGTTACTGTTCAAGCTGATAAAATCTATTCAGGTTGATAGGGCAGTCTTTGGGCAGATAACTTCCTGTGCTCTTTGGCAATCAGGATGCCGAGGATGACCCAGACCAAAACAAGCACAAAAGTGACCATAGCGAAGTTTTCAACCCTAAAGGCGAGATAAGTTGTGCCTAAGAAAACAAGCGCCGCGGATAGGACATCACCCGAACGGTGGAAAAATGTTTTGGTCACAGCTTGCGCTTTGTATTTTTCTTCCCTTGTGGTAATGAGAAAAAGAGCGCTGCGTGTCGTATTCATCAAGGAGTAATCCATGCCGTTTTCCAGAGCTTTAACCCACTTGACGAGCAGCAATGACGCGCCGAAGCTTATGAAAAAGTATCCTCCGAGGGCGAGCGCAGGAAGGATAAATAATGCTATTCTGACTCCAAACCATTTGAAAACACGAGAAACGATAAAAAGCTGGACGAACATGGCAAACAGATTCTGGATGTTATAAAATCCGGCGAAGAAAGTCGTTAAATACTGCCCCTGGTTTAAGCCGCCAGCTGTTCCTGTTTCTACAGCTTTTACCGCTGCGCTCTTGGCCACAATATCCAGCATGTAAACGCCGTTCGTGTTTATAAAATTCAGTAACAGAACAAAAAAGGCAAGATAAAGAAGATAGTGGCTTTTAAAAACTAAGCGAAATGCCCCCTCTTTTCCAAGTGGCTTTTCCTGAACTTTCTCTTTTTTATCTTCTCCTTCCTCTCTGATTTTAGCTGCCTTTATCTCGGCTCGCTTGACTTCTCTTTTATGGATGATCCAGGTCATCAGGATGCAGATTCCGAGGAATCCTCCAGCGACCAGCATCAATTGAAATCTTCCCAAAGAGACAACCAGCCATCCGGTTATTTTTCCCCCGGCAAAACCACCGAACGTGGCTCCAAAAGCCACTATAGGGAAGAGGCGCTTCCCTTCTTCTTCAGTGTATATATCGTTGGCAAACCCCCAGAATTGAGCGACGACTATCAAGTTGAAGATGCCGGCCCATATAAAAAAGATAATGCCCATTGCTCCTGATCCGACACTTAAAAGATAGAGAATGTAGAAGATGATCAAGTTGGAGATGAAAAAAAGCGTCACCCAGGTGATCAATTTCTGACGGGGAACTCTGGAAGCGATGGCGCTGAATATTTTCACCACGAAAATAAGGGAAACAGCGATTGCGGCTGAAAGATAGCTCTTGATCTCAGCTGGCCAAGAATCCAGCATCAACGCATCTCTAACAGGCTTGATGATGTAATAGGCTAAAAAGAGCAAAAAGACGTTAAGCGTCAAGAGAAATGCTGTCAGGCCTTCGCCAGGGTGAATGACAGTGAAAAGCCTGAGTATTTTGTAGATGAATCCAGGCACCTTTGTTTCAGTTTCTTGAAGGGCAGGAATATTCATTGAATCCCCTCCTTTTTTCCCCGAGTAAACCTAACGCCAGGATTTCTTTTCTTAACCGGGAGCGTCCTTTTCTGATTGAGGAAAACAAAGTGGAAAGGGCCATTCGGGGATCGCTGTTTTCCACTAATCCTGTGAATATCTTTGTTGAAAAATGCGGAGTTTAGGTTTTTAATAAATTGATTTTTTTACAATTCTGAGATGTTGCACATTATATGGTCACCTATTTTTTTGGTTTGATTGGACTCGATAGCGTGGAATGGACCTGTGTGCAGAAAGATTTTTAAGTTAGGGAAGGGGATGTCGACTTAAAACAGGACTGCTTCTTCTCCCTTTTCTTTGATGAGTTTTTGGAGGATCTCGATGATTATATCTTTTCGTTTCAAAAGCGCGCTTATTTCGTCTTCATTCAGGTATTTTTTCAGCTTCGATCTGATCTTTTTGTCTTCTGTCCATACCTTCCATTCCTCCGTGATTAAAACATCCTGAAGGTCTGTTTGTAAACATAAGGCTGTGTCGTAGACGAGATATTCAAATATTTTTATTTCTTCGAGTGCGTTAAGAAATTTCTCGGGATCAGGGGGAGTGATGTCTTTAAGCCTGCGTTCACCTTCATCCAAGTAGCGATTTACCAGTATTTGCAGAGAGGCCTTTCTTCCGTTCACTGTCCGTTCGATGACAGGCGGATAGATGTTGAGTTCGAACAATTTATCCAGTTCATAAGCAGCAAGTCCGTAGACGTAGCTGTCAGGGGGGACCCTTGGCCTGAGGATGTTCGTGAATTTAAGAAATCCTCTTTTTTTGATTCCTCTGTCATCCAGGTTCACGAAATAAGAATCTCCTCTCGTTCCGCTGGGTTTCCAGTCGCCTTCAATCCTGGCTCTTTTTAAGTATTGTTCAGTTTCTTTTTGGTCAAAGCTCTTTTGATTGGCAAGGAGGAAGCTGACCAGGGCTGTGAATCCGATTAGAATACAGGCTATAAAACCGAGTTTGCTATTATTATCAATTTTCATGATCCCTCCTTTATTGCAGAGACCTATCGATCTAGATTGAGCCCAATAGAGTAAAAGTCTGGGTTGAATTCTTCAGCAAAAAAGCGACTAAGACCGTTCCCTCTAACTCCTGGTTGACCTCGGTCGAGGTGTCATCCTCTGGCCAAGGTCTTAACCAGGGATTAATGTCGTTTCCGTAATTCTCAAAGATCAGAGCGCTGAGATTGCCGCTCGGATAGCGTCTGGATATGTTTGTATCGATTATCCAGACTTTTCCGTGGTATCTGCTCATCTCGGCCCCGGATCTGATTCGCTGAGGAGTATGGGCAGTGACTATGGATTTTGCACCGAGATTGCTCAATATTCTATCCACAGTGGGCTCAAATTCCGGGCCTAGGTGAGAGTAGTCTCTAAACCAGAGCGGTCCATTCTCGTTGTAGACAATCTCAAAGGGCCTGTTGGGATACTCGCCGCGCAAGCGGGCAGTACGAAATATTTCCAGCTCCTCACAAAGGCGCTTGTTTATTTTTTCTAGCGGCCAGGTCGAAAACGTTTCGCTTATTCCTCCGTGGACGAACACGATATCATTGATTTTGATCACGACATTATGCTGAAGGATCCATGGGGCGTAATTTTCATTGAATGCTTTGAGGTAATGCCACCGCACATGGAATTTCGTCAGGTGAGAGATATCCCTTGATTTATTGATCTTATCTTCCCAGAAGGCTTCTATGTTCGGGTCAAGCGGAGCGCTGGAGTCCGTTTCATTGGAGGGTGGGATTCCCAGTTTTTTCCTGATCTTTCTCTCCTCCTTCTCGATGTATTCGGGAGGAAGAAAAGACAGCAACTGCCTGACAGTAACGTAACCCCGTCTGTCAAAGGAGAAATCCCCGATATTCATTTCCTCGTGGTTGCCGATCAGCATGTGGACCTTTCCCCCTGCCGCTTCGGCTTCTTTCTCCAGTCTCATGATCAAGTCAAAGATTTTTTTGGCATAATCATATCTATCCATGACATCGCCGATCTGGACAAGATGGGTTTTTCCGGCAATCCAGTGGAGGTCATCATCGACGATTCCTATTTTTGGGTCTTTCAGTATTGCAATGAAATGGTCATAATCGCCGTGCAGATCTCCCACAGCCACAACTCTCTTCACATCAGTCCAGACACACTGGGTGTCTTCCGCATAAAGATGACCAAAAAAGAGGAAAATAAATAAGGTGAGGATTATTGCGCGTTTGAATCTTTTACTGGGTCCAAAGCAGGAATAATTCCACATAGCTGTGTTTCCTTTTATGTATTTGTGTATTTTTCTGGTTTATGCTCCGCTCTGTACTCTATTAATATAGTAGTTTAATAGAGGCATATGTCAAGATAAAATGATTTTAACGCTGAGGCAATATGAATTATGGCTCTTTACATCTTGAAAAAGAATAAGTAAGATAAGTTCAAGCAAAAATGGAAAAAGAAAGAAGAAAGTCTCCAAGGGTTCCGGTTGAGGTCGACCTGAGAATCTGCAGGGAAGACGAAGTGGAGCAGAGATCCAGGGGGATTATAAAAAACATCACCCTGGATGGTTTATGCGTCGAATCAGATTTAGATGCCTCTGTTGGATCCGATCTGGTGTTCAGCCTTGACACGCCTTATGAGGTCAAATTCAATATATACGGAAAGATTATCTGGAAGGAAGCGGCCGGCAGGAACTTCAGATACGGAACAAAATTCACCAAACTGGAAATCACAGAGAAACCGGATCTCTACAAATTCATCCTCGTCACCATGTGTCTGAACGAGCAAAAAAAGTAATAAATTAGTGTTTGCTACGGATTTTTAGGGAAAATTCGTTGCTTTTCTCAGCAAAAGGGATTATCTTTCCCATATTTGGAGGGTTATCCCGCAACGGGGGATTGAAATAATGGATTGACTTTAAAATTCTCTTTTGATAAAAAGCTAAGGAGAAGAAGCAGGTTAAGCCGAAATTCGTCAAATAGTGAATAAATAAGATCTTCAGAGAGGAAGGGATGAAATGGAAATAAGCGCGAGAGAAAAAAACGATGTCGTCATCTTTGACATTACAGGAGAAATCAGGAGATCGGACATAACCGATCTCACCCTGCACCAGCTGGTTAAGGATCAGTTGGATTCCGGGAAGCGGAATATACTTCTCAATTTTGAGAACGTCGAGTTCATCGATAGTTTTGGAGTGGGAGAGATTCTGGCCAGTTACATTTCCACCAACAATCTCGGCGGAAAACTGAAGATCGCCAAGATATCTAAAAAACTTTATCTTGTTTTTCAGGTCACGATGCTCACTAAGGTCCTTGAGATATTCGATAATGAAGAGTCTGCCTTAGACAGCTTTATAAAGGAATAAACTACGCCACGGTATTCTTGAGGTAATTGCATTCCATGCCTAGAAGTCGCCTCTACAGAATTCTGTCGCGTGTAGTCGAGATAAAGCCAGGCGAAGAAGCCCTCGCTATTTCCCTTTTCTTTTATTTTTTCTTCATCACCGCCCCTTACGGGTTTATCAAGCCCCTTAGGAACGCGAATTTTTTAGATACCTGGGGCGCTTTAAAACTTCCTCTCGCTTACCTTATTACGGCTTTTGCCGTAGGCATTATTGTCAATTTTCATGCTAAGCTTCAGGTCAGGGTTTCCCGACCGGTTTTAATTATTTCCAGCCTGATTATCTTCACTGTGACCTGTCTCCTTTTCTGGTTTCTTTTTCCCCGGGCTTCCGCTTCCTCTAAATGGCAGTGGGTGTTTCTTATTTTCTGGGTGTGGGCGAACCTCTTTATCGCTGTTCTCAACGCTCAGTTCTGGATCACGGTCAACGATGTCTTTAATCCAAGAGAGGCAAAGAGGCTGATAGGATTCTTTGTCAGCGGAGGAATTTTGGGAGGTATCCTCGGATATGCAACGACAGGTTATTTGGCCATGCGCATGGAGGAATTGCATCACCTTCTTCTGATCGCAGCTGGGATGCTCGTCATTTGCGTTTTTATCGTCTTTTTTACTTTCATTCGCAAGAAAAGGAAGCAGGATATACCTGAGGTAAACAAGGGATTGAAAGAGGTGCCGCGAAGATTAAACTTTAAGGCCTGTTACGATACTGTCAAAAGCGATTATTATTTGAGGTTGCTCGCAGCAGTCATGGCCATCACTATTGTCGTTTCCACGCTTGTCGATTTCCAGTACAACAGCGTGATTAAAGTGCAGTATAAAAATGTTGAAGGAATGGCCACTTTTTATGGATATTTCAATGCAGTCATCCTGATCGTGCCCTTTTTTCTCAGCATTTTTTTGACGAGTAACATCATCAAAGGCCTTGGCATTAAATTCACACTTTTGCTTTTCCCCTTGATGTTGTTGCTGTGCTCCATAGGAATTGGTGTTTTCCCGCTGATGCTTATGGCCGGCACTCTGTTTGGCTTTGCTATCACTATCAAAGCCAGCGATAAGAGTCTCTCCTTTTCCATTAACCAATCTGTCCGCGAGCTTCTCTATATACCTGTTTCTCCGGAATTGAAGTACAAAGCCAAGATATTCATCGATATGTTCCTCAACAGGTTCGCAAAGGGTATCGGAGCCGTGGTTCTGCTGGCCGTGACAATCATAGCTGGACGTTTTTATGGGGACGAAATAAATGAAGGCAATATCGCCCAATATGCCACGATCGTCTCTATAATCGCAATTGTCTTCATTGTCGCCTGGATTATCCTAAACCTTAAAGTAAGCAATGAATATGCTAATACCGTCAAACAGAAACTGCAGCTCAAATGGGATCGGGCAGACAAGCGAGTGGCCGAGCAGCTGGATGTGGATTATACGAAGTTGGTTTTCGACACCATTGAGAGCCGAAGCCGAAGCTCAGTTTTGTACGCCATGCATATTTTTGATTTGATCAAACAGGATAAACTCACACCTGAGATCAAAAAACTGATCTCGTATAAGTCGGACGAAGTCAAAGCTTCCTCATTAGGGCCTCTGATTGAATCAGAGCTAACGCCCATGATCCCTGAACCGGATGATGCTTACACCGAGGACGCCCTGGAGAAGGAGATCGGAGAGATTTTATCCTTAGATGTCTATCAGGAAGTGATGAAAAGCTACATGGAGAAAGCGCTCAAGGATGAGAGCCTGGAGTCAGAGACGGCCAGGATGGAGGTGGCCAAAGCCATTGGCATGATGGAATCCGATTCTCCTCTCGCTCAGAAGCTAGAAGAGTTGCTCTGGGATGAATCGCCTGATGTCAGCCGGTATGCGCTGGCGAGTGCAGCCAAATTAAAGAAAAAGGAGTACGTGCCTGCGCTGATTCGAAAATTAGCCAGTCCGGTGACCATGGAGGACGCCCGAACGGCGCTTGAAAAATTCGGAACAAAGATCGTCGGAGCTTTGTCTGATTATCTGTCTGATTCTTTTGAGGATATCGAATTGCGGAGAGGTGCAGCCTCGGTCTTAGCCCGTATCGGCAGCCAGGATGCAGCGGATTTCTTATCCTGGGAACTGATTGAAGGCAGCAGCGAGATAGATACGGATGTTATCGACGCTTTGGACAGGATTCGTTCAGAAAACCCGGGTATTCAATTCAGCATCCGACAAATAAAGAAAAAGGTCACCCAGGAGATAAATAATCACTGCCAGGATATCCTGGAGTTACATAATCTCAAGCGAAAGAAAAGAGAAGAAGAAAAAATCAAACAGCTCGAAAGAAAATTTACAGAATCCCTGATGAATATTTTCAAGCTATTAGGGCTCGTTTATCCCCGGGATGATATCGCCAAAGCCTATCAAAACATGAGAACAGGAACAAAGGATTCTGTGGCTTATGCTATCGAGCTGCTGGATAATATTTTGGAAAAAGAGATGAGAGATGCAGTTATTCCGCTGATCGAAGACGTCTCCCTCGAAGAAAGGGTGAAGAGATGCCTGCACATCATGCGTACTTTGATTGATATTTAAACCCAAATGGCCGTAAAATCCTTGCAAAAAGTCTTATCGCGCGTTTTTGATATCAGACCTGAAGAGACATCTTCTTCCCTCCTTTTGTTTTGTTACTTCTTCCTGATAACCTCTTCTGCGTATATCATCAAGCCTGTCAAACTCTCTCTCTTCCTGGACCAATTGAGCTTTGAAAAGCTCCCTTATGCTTACCTTCTGACAGCCGTTTTCATGGGATTCTTTGTGGGCCTGAACACCAAGCTTATGCGTGCCATGGAGAGGCATGTTTACATCTCTTTCTGCCTGGGCTTTTTTATCCTGAATTTATTGGCCTTCTGGTTCTTTTTCAGGATGGAATGGAAGTGGCTATCCATGGTCTACTGGCTTTGGTCAGAGATATTCATGGTCACCACAGTCACCCAATTCTGGATAATGGTCAATGATATCTATACCCCGCGTCAAGCCAAGAGGTTGGTTGGCTTCCTGGTCAGCGGCGGTCTTTTAGGAGGGATCTGCGGAGCGCTGCTTTCATCCCTGCTCGCAGGAATCCTGAGGACAGAAAATCTGCTTTTAGTCTGTCCAGCCATGCTGGCTCTTTGTTTGATCATCGTTTTTTTTGTTAGAAACTTCCAAAAAGAAGAGGACAGGGAGAAGGCAAGGATAGAGATAAAGCAGAAAAAGCCAAAGGTTGGTTATCTGGATAGCTTCAACTTAGTGAGAAAGAACCGACATCTGATCTTTTTGAGCGGGATAATGATCGCTGCTATCGTCGTTACGACTCTGATTGACTTCCAGTTCAATTTGATCGCCGCGGATCATTTTAGTCTGAAAGATGAAAGAACGGTTTTCTTCGGATACTTTTTTGCCGCGCTGCTTGTCTTTTCTTTCCTGCTTCACACATTTTCAACAAGCCGTATCTTAAAAAATTTTGGCATTCGAACAGCTTTGCTTGTTGCTCCGCTGCTGCTGCTGCTCGGCTCAGCGTCTGTCTTCCTGATTGGCGCGATGGGTGTTATGATTTACTGGGCTGTTCCTCTTAAAGGGGCGGATAAGAGCCTGGCTCATTCTCTGAATCAATCTGTCAGGGAACTTCTTTACATCCCGATTCCCCCAGATATCAAATACAGGGCAAAAGTCTTTATCGACATGTTCGTGAACAAGCTAGCTCGAGGGATTGGTGCTCTTCTTATCCTTTTCGCTTTTTCTGTTTTTCAATTGAGTCGTGATAATTCCGCACAAATTATTCGCTATATGAGTATGATGGTCATTGTTTTTTCAATGGTTTGGGTCATTTTCGACCTGCTGATCACCAGAGAATACGTGAATATCGTCAAAAAGAGTTTGAAGATCAAATGGCAGGATGCGGATAGACTCATCGGCGAGAAGATCGATATCGATATGACCAAGCTGGTTTTTGACACTCTCGAGAGCAAAAACAGGAGCTCGGTCCTCTATGCCATGAATCTTTTTGACCTCGTCAAAAAAGAAAAACTAAGCCCGGAACTGAAGAAGATCATCTCTCAAAAGTCAGATGAGATCATGGCCAGCTCGTTGGATTCCCTGTTTGAGCTGGACGGAGAGGTCCTCATCCCGGAAATGGAAGACACTCTCGACGAGGCGAGCCTGGATTTCCAGGTGAAGGAAATTATGTCGCTTGATGTCTACCAGGAGCTGATGAAGAAGCAGATCGACAATATTATCAGTCGGGAAGGCAGAGAAGCGGAAGTGTCCAGGATGGAAGCGGCTAAAGTCATGGGGATGATGGAGTCGTCTCCCTCTCTGATCAGGAGCCTCAATAGACTTATCAGAGACGACTCTCCTGAGGTCGTGAGCTATGCGGTAGAGAGCGCGGAAAAGTTAAAGAGGAGAGAGTTCGTTCCGTTCATCATTCGCCATTTGCGCAATCCCTACGTGGAGAGAGTGGCCCACAAGGCACTGGTGACCTACGGAGATAAGATCATAGGGACCTTGAAAGATTATCTGGGCGATCCTGATGAAAACATTAAATTGCGCAAGGCTATCCCCGATATCCTGGCTGATATAGGCACTCAAAGAGCGGCGGATCTATTAGCCTTGGAAATAGGGAAGGACAACAAGGATGTGGAATTAGAGATCATATCGGCGATGTATAAGATAAAGTCCAAAAAGCCTCAGGTTCATTTTCCAGAAAAGATCATCTCAGCAGAAATTTTGGTGAAGATAAAGGAAAGCTATGTGATTTTGAACGAGATCTATGAGTTGATGTCTGACAAAAAGAAACAGTTTCTGGCCAGGGATCTCGAGAATAATCTGGCGCGAACCCTGAGACGGATTTTTGAGCTTCTCAGCCTGATCTATCCCCATGAGGATATGATCAAGGCCTACCAGAACATATGCGATGGGACAAAGAAAGCCTTGGATTATTCCATAGAATTTCTGGATAATACGGTCAAAAAAGATATCATGGAGTTTCTTTTGCCTTTGGTTGAGGATATTCCTCTCGAAGTCAAGGTCCGAAGAGGCAGAAAGCTTCTCAAGTCCTTAGAAAAGACGAAATTGTCTTGAAATCTCCCCATCATGGACTTATAATAACAACAACCGAAAATGCCTAAGTTATTTGTTTACCCAAAAAAGGGAGAGGAGATTGTAGTCCCTCTCAAAAACGCAAAGATATCGATCGGACGTTCTGCCGATAACGATATTCCCATTCTTGACCCCTTTTGTTCCGGACATCATGCCTTTATCTATCCCAGAGATGATCACTATGTCGTCAGGGATAACGGGAGTAAAAACGGCACGTTTCTCAACGGGAAGAAGGTTCAGGCCGAAATCGAACTGAAAAAGGGTGATGAAGTCCTGATCGGCTCCACCAGGGTCATCTTTGATGACAGACTTTCCACCAACGTGGAGATGCTGGAGGCCTCATCTCCGACGACGAATATCAACACGATCATTCAAGTTGAGGATGTCCTGAAGAAATCTGACATTGACACGACTCTGAAAGCTACTTTTGCTGCTGTTGACATGGAAAAGGTCAAGACTGAACACAAGGCCTTCTCTGTCCTGAGTGAGGTAAGCAAGGCTCTTATCCTTCATAAGCCTTTGAGCGAGCTTCTGGACAGCATCATGGACCTCATCTGCGAGAACCTCCCGATGGATAGAGGGATTCTCATGTTGAAAGAGGGAAATCCGCCGCAGTTTATTCCCAAAGTCGTCCGGATCAACAACGATAGCCTCAAGAACAAAAGGATCCAGGTGAGCCAGAGCATCATCAACATGGCTGTGAATAAGAATTCCTCAGTCCTGACCTCTGACGCCCAGGCTGACTCGCGTTTCAAGGCTCAGGACAGCATTATTCGCTTCAACATCCATTCCGCCATGTGTGTTCCCCTCTGGAATAACAAGGATATCATAGGGATTATCTACTCTGACCGGATTTCCTTGCTGGACAACTTTTCAGATGAAGACCTGAAGCTGCTGACTTTGCTCTCTAATCTGGCTGCGGTCAAGATCGAGAACGCCAGGTTCATCGAAATGGCCATCGAGAAAGAGAAGATGGAGAAAGAGCTGGATCTGGCCGCCAAGATTCAGGAGGATTTTCTTCCTAAGCAGAGCCCGAAATTGAAGAATTACGAGATTGCCGGCTCGAACGTGCCCTGTTACCAGGTCGGCGGGGACTATTATGATTTCATTCCCATTGATGATAGCCGTCTGGGCATTGTCATTGCCGATGTCTCCGGAAAAGGAGTCGGTGCCTCCCTCTTGATGGCTTCCTTAAGGGCTGCTCTTCAATCAGAGCTCTACCCCAAATACAATATTGAAGAGATGGCGAGGAAACTGAATGATTTTATCCACCGCAGCGCCTCCCCGAACAGCTTCATCACATTTTTCTTCTGCGAACTGAACAAAAAAAACGGTGAGTTAAGTTACATCAACGCCGGACACAATCCTCCTCTGGTCCTTGATAAAAAAGGAAATGTCAATCGTATGGAAAGCTGCGGTTTTTGCCTGGGAATGTTCCCTGAAGTGGATTATGAGGTCAGGAAGGTCACCTTAAACCCGGGAGACACAGCTGTTCTGTTCACGGACGGTATTACCGAAAGCCGCAACAAAGATAATAAAGAGTTCAATGAGGATAAGCTCATCAAGCTTCTTCAAAAACATTCCAAGCTGCCTGCTCAGAAACTTTTAGAGAAGATCAACGAGGAAGTCGACAAATTCACGGCTGGCGCTGAAAAGATGGATGACCAGACACTGGTTATTATCCAGAGAGGCTGTTAGATTTCCCATCCTTAGGAATTATCCAGCTAAAATCTCTTTGAGTCTTTTATACTCCATTGAAATCCACATAATGTCTGGAATAATGGTTTGAATAGAGTGAATTTTGCTGGCTCTAGGCTGAATGGGGACTTCTGCCCTGATTTATATCCAGAGCTGAGAGAAGAGTCTTTTTATCCGGGAAGACCTTTCCGGAATCTATGACTTCTGCCATTTTCTGATAAGATGGAATATTCCCGTATTGATCGGATGGAGTGCGGGTAACATAGCAGGCTGCCATGAGGTGGCCGGCAAGGCACAGTCTCTCCAGGTCATTCTCTTCTATCGCATCTTCCTTGAACTTTTTTGAATATTGTCGGCCTTGTGTCCATTCAACTTCAAATCCTGCCCTGAAAGAATCGCCAGCCCCCACGAATTTATCCGCCTCAGCTATGACGTACCTGGATAGGATTGAGAGCGGTCCAACCCGGCTGCCATCAGGTCTTTGGTACATGATCAGCGCCTGTGTTCCTGCGGTGATACCGGTGATCCTTGGGGATTTATCAGTGAAAAAATCGTCGGCCACCCTGAGAAGATAGGTTTTGATTTTATCTTCCTGCTTTTTCTGATTCAATGAGTAACCGAAGGTGTTGGCTGCCATCATCGCCTCTGCCTCAGAGGCAAAGAACCAGCTCAAATGCGGCAGCACGGGCTTGAGCAGGTTATATCCTTTGATTGGCTCTTTTTTCCGGATAGATTCCTGAGGATCTTTGGAGAGAGTATGAGGATCGACCATGGTGATGTACCCTGAATTTCTCAGTCTCTCCATGACTCTTCCCAGCTTTCTCCCTCTTTCCCCGTCCATGACCTTGGATGCACCTGAGTAGACATAATGGATGATCGCACCTTCTTTAAGACAGCCTATCTTTTCCAATATTTCTTCACTCTCCAGGTCCAGAGTGTCAACAGCATTGGGAGCGTGGAGGATAGATTCCCTTATCCCAGGTTCTGCGGGGCGAATGAATGAAGCTCCGGAGGGAAGAGAGCTGTGGGGAATGATCAAAGGATGGATTCC
>SMTZ1_10001202_pt1 | contig 25614 bp, 23 predicted proteins | sample DeeMarSWOR136_30_FD_25667 | JGI IMG/M metagenome (IMG submission 25667)
CCTTGAAGCTATCTAACTCGGTTGGAAACTTCTGAATCCACGAATGGGCCATGGTACCGGATGCATTAACACCGAACTCTAAATCAGCTGCACAATTACTTGTTCCATTAAATCCCGCTATATAACTAGCTCGGGCTGCGTAAATTCCAGCTAATGGGCTGTGCGAACGTCTCGTACCAAAATCTAAAATCACTCGATCGCCAGCTACATTCGTTATTCTAGACGCTTTAGAAGCAACTAGCGTTTGGTACGTGATTACATTGAGAATATATGTTTCAGCTAACTGTGCTTGAAAAGTGGGGCCTTCTATTCGCATAATAGGTTCCATTGGGAAAAAAAATTGCCCTTCTGGGATCGACCATATATCGAGTTCGAATTTAAATTTAGGAAGAAACTCGTCGAAGAAGGATAGGTCTATGTTTTTAAACATATCTTTACTTCTAATGTAATCTATTGCTCTTTTATCAAATCTAGCGTTTTGCAAGTAGTGAATAACTTGCTCAAGACCTGCAAAAATTAAATAATTCCTATTCTTAGGTAATTTTCTTACAAAGACTTCAAATGCTGAGATGTCGTCTTTATCGTCAATTTTGTTTTCGAAATTAAATTGAAAATAACCTGCTCCCATCGTCAATTCGTAGAAATCAGTGGCCAGAATTACGTTAAAATCCGTTAAGAAGCCACTATTTGGTTTGTTAGACATCAAAATCTCAATATTATTTTTTTTTTATTTTTGTAACTCGTTTCAGAATAAGCGCGTTTAAGAAGGTATCTTTATTTAATCCCCCGCTTAGCGTAACAACATCCCCCTTCTGCAAATCTGCATCTTCGAATTTATTTTCGCTTATTCGAGCTTTAACTTCTTCGAAATCTATTAGTTGAGATTCGTCGTAATCTGATTTTTTTTTTAGTTGGGGTCCAATTCTACCATTTTTAAGCGTAGTCAAATAATATCTCGTAATGTTACCCTGAAATTCTTGTTCCTTTAACGCAAAATCCGAAAGTGTTCCATCGTAAACAGTTGTTCTTGAATTTAGATATTTCATCAGCTTTAAATCTCCCGAACCCTCGTCAAAAATACTTAATTCTTCGACGCCTTTTTCTTTAGATATCGACGATATGCTAATGTTCTTTATTTTTTTACTGAAATCTTTGGGCAAGTTTGTTAAGTTCCAATCCTTCAACTTGAAATATCCTTTTTTAAGCGATGTTATAAACCCTACCCAAAAATGAGGGCAGAAACCTCCCGCCGAACCGATTCTACAATCGCAATACCTCTCTGGATTGGAAATATTTTCGTCCTTAATGCTAATGTACGATTCGATCTTCCATGTCATACCCTTGAAGCTGAGTTCAATTTCGTGATCTTTTGGTTTCGATATTCTGATTTTTTCCACAATTTCTCTATTGACTGCTCGGATTTTGTCTAGTGCTTTATTAATTCCGTTAGAGATTATCGCTAATTCTTTATCTTTCAATATTTCAGCGTGTTCTTCTTCAGCTGTACTGTCCATTATAAAGTCAATTAAATCGTTTTTACCGAATTTCGAATAGCCCTTTAATTTAAAAGACCTACAAATCTCTTTTAGTTCATCTACATTTAAAGATGGTAAGAGGAGCTTTAAATATTCGTCATCTGGAATTTCACGAGGCATTTTGCATTCAAAAGGATTTTCTAATTTGAATTATGTTATTTTATTATAGTTAAAATTATAAGGTTATTGGGTATTTTCCGTACTTCCACGCAGTTTCGAGCATTATCTTCTCTTTTGACATATCTACAATTGATAGCGAATGCGCGGGTGCTAAAATGAACCTACCACCGGGTGCAAGGTGTTTTATTAATTCCTTGGTTTTATCAACCACTTCTTCTGGTTTAGATTTTGGAGTAAGAAGGTAATCGACACCAACCCCACCTATTATTGTGAATTTATCACCATGCAATTTCTTTTCGTTATAGATATCTACGGTGGAAGTAGGCTCGTAAGCGTGTCCCCCATCGATACCCCATTTAATAAAATAATCGAACATCATAGTATTATCGCCGCAGGAATGAAGAAAGAACTTTCCCCCCCTATCGTGAATAACTTCGCATAATCTCGTGTAAGATGGCCCCCAAAATTCGTCGAAAATTTTTGGGTTCATTTGAGGTCCAGTTTTATAGCAAAAATCGTCGCCCTTGAAAATGATTTTGACGCCCGCATCCATCATTGCCATGCTTGTTTTTATAGAAAATTCTTCCATTCGAACAATAAATTGACGGATAAAGTCTGGCTTTTTACGAACAAAATACGCAATCTTATCGAAGCCTAAAGCGAGTACGATTCGATCGTACATGTCAGAGACTACTTCTCCGCATATACAGATTTTGTTTTCGTATTTCGAGACAATTTTTTTATAATAGTTGTATGTCTTTTTGGCCATTTTATCCGGATTTGGGAAGTAGCCCCATTTCTCGTAATCTTCAAGCGATTTTATTGCTCCCTCTCTATACATATAAGTACCATTGCCCCAGTCGTCAAAAATGAAGTCGTTATAGTTTCCCCAATCGTCTTGAATTGTGTTTAAATCAGTGAACCTCGAAAAGTTTGGTGCCCAAACCACCCAAGTTGCGTCAAATCCCATTTTAATTGCAGCTTCTGTGCAATCGTAAACGGTTTTGTTCACATCGCTCTTAATAAGTAATTTTCCTAGTAATTTTAACGCAAGTTTTCCATACCACTTCTTTAGCAGATCGGCGTCTGTTTTTTTTGGAAATCCTAAGACTTGATGAGCCGGGTGAAGGTCAGTTAAAATAGACATTATTTGAACTCTCTCTAATTCTTTTCCTTCGGTTACTGCGATTATGCGATCTGTTGGATTCATTACTTATTAAAATCTCAATAAAGTGATATTATTATCTATTTATAGGATTAAATATAAGATATAATCTAATTTCTAATAAAAATTAGCTTCAATAAATTGCATTTGATTTATGGGTAAACGAAATGGACATTAAAAGATTATCTCGATTATCAGCGGTGAGTCTCTCGTATGTAATTTTGGGAGGAGGCATAGCGATTTTTGTTCTAAACTATCTTCTCAATTACACTATTCCCGGAATAGCTCTTGCAATTCTATTTCCTGCTATATCAAGTTATTTAACTTTCATTTACATCGTTCCCGCTGTAGTAATCATTAGATTTCACTTATCGGAGAGAAGTAAATACCAAATCGTGGTTATTGGACTCTGCGTATTTTTAGTATTTACGAGTTTGCTTCCGATTTTTGCGATTCCTATGGCAATTACGAATGTAGAGAATCAAATTATAACCAACTATGGGACCGATTATACTAATTTAGACACCAGCTCAATGGTTCCACGACCATTTTCTTTATGGAACCAGTTTAATGGAATGCCTGGAGTCGATTCTGAAATTGATATACTTTTAAATCAAGAATATCACGATAATGGTCAGGATAAATTTTATTTTGACTATTACGCTCCAAAAACTAGACCTTTAAACCTTCCAGTTATAATAAAGCTTCACGGAGGTGCGTGGGTATTAGGAAATAAAGGACCAATATTTAACGTCCCGTTAAGTAAATATCTGGCCGCTCAAGGATATGTCGTATTTGATTTACAATATGGTCTTTTTGATATAATGAGGGGAGCAGAGACGGCTGGTTTGTCGCTTGTAGCTTCAGCTTTTAACTCGCTGTTATTAACAAATCCAGAGCTGAAAAATAAAGTCCTTCCCGATTATAACGAAAACTATATGATACAAGATCAAGTCGCGAACATTGGGGAATTTACTAAATTTTTATATAAAAATGCTAATGTGTATGATGCTGATATAAATAATGTATTTGTTATGGGAAGCAGTGCAGGAGCCCATATGGCGAGTGTTGTTGGAATAGGATACAATAACCTAAAATTCTCGGGAGTTTTTGATAATAGACTCACTTTGAGAGGTACGGTTCTATTTTACCCTCCCACGGACTTGAAAAAAATGAAAAGCGCGATGGAGGAGGGAAGGTTAGGAGCATTACCAGTATTAGCTCCTGCTTTTAATACAATCTTAGATGATGGTTCTCTAACGCCCGCCCAAGTAGAAGAAGAATACGAAAAATATTCAGCTGCATATTTAATTCAGGAAGCTGGAGTGGAAATAGCGCCAATAATGGTTCTACACGGCAATTGCGACAATCTCGTTCCATATGTCGAACAGGCAGCACAATTTTACGACATCGCAAGAAATAACAATCGTGAATGTATTTTTATCACGATGCCCTTTTTGGGTCATTTTTTTGACGGTTTTAATACTCAGAGTTGTGGTTGGCAGGTTTCCACCTATTTTATTGAAAGATTCATTGCATTGGAGGTGTCTTAATTTGGATCTACAAAGCATAAAAAATATTAGTTTTATGAAAAAATTTTTGATAATAACGATAATTATATCCTGCGTTGCGTTAATTTTTAATTTCATTGCATTGATAAATATTATTTTAATTCAGATGATTTCTACAGTTCTGATCGTTGCAATGTTGATTAACTTATTTCTATTATCGTTGGTATTGTACGAAAATATAAATAAATTTGATGTACTTGGAAGGACAATAAATATTCTTAATCATTTGTTATTATTGATTTTAGCTCTTGCTCCATTATTAGTTGGGCTAGGTGGAATGTTGGAGTCTATTATGATATATTTCATTTTTCCAACTTCAAACAACTTATCGATGCTCGCTCAAATAATTACTATTTTAATCATGTCGGTCATAGTGGCGTATGGAATAATCCTTTCTTTAATATGTCTTATAAATTTAGATGCTCCAAAACTCTGGAATTTTTAATTATCGTTTTTTCTTTATCTTAAAAAATTTTTAAATATTTTCTATGTAATTTTCGTGCTAATTCCTCTTGAGCTTTAGTTTCAAGAGAACAAGGCCTTAATTTTCTCAGCCATTTTACGGGATCTGTATTTTCTGGGATATATCCATTTTTAGCTGCCCAAGCAATAATCATCTGACCAGTTCTACCGCAACCGGCAACGCAATGAGTTACAATTGGTTCTCTGTTAGCCATGTGCTTTTCAGTAATTTCCAAATATTTTAGTATTTGCGACTCGCTAGGCAATCCAAAATCTGGAATATTTATGTGGTAATAATGAAACTCGTTCGAGACATCGTTGCGATTATTAAATTCGCTACAATTTACAATTACTTTTATTCCCTCTTTATTATAGATGCGAAGCACATCCATATCTGGCCACCAAGAGACCGCCATTATTCCCTTGACAATCCAATTAAACGGTTTTGCTCTGTAAGGTTGTCCTCCCTCTGGCCAGTACCACGGTCTAACCAATCAAATATTCCCTTTTTTATGGTAAACGTTATATTTTAAAAAACTCAAAAATATTAAGAATGAAAATATTAATTTATTTAGGAAATTTACTATTAAATTTCAAAAATAGTAGTTGAGAAAAGAGTTAATGCTAAATAACAAAAAATCGAAGTGGACACTGAAGATTGACTGGCTTAATGTTGTTGAACAGTTAGGCTTAGATACAATTCATCAAATACCAGAGGATAAAAAGAGAAAGGCAATTTCTAAATTAGAAAAAGAATTTGGGTCCGATTCTTTAGCCGATATGGAACCTAGTCTGTTGGAGAGTCTATTGCACGACGAACTTCGAAAGCTTATGCAGAAAGAATTGCAAGAAATCAAGAAAAGCAAAAGAGAGTTAAGGAAAAAAGGAAACATAATCCCTTTGAAGCACGGTGGAATAATAAAGATCGATACTGCAGATTTTAAGAACATGAAAGACGCCGAAGAAGGAATTCAGGACATGCTTAAAGGATTGTTTGATAAGTATTTCCAAGCCGAAGACGACGAAGACGACGAAGACGAGGACTCAACAGGCTACTATATTTAGAATAAAAAACTTCTTTTAATAAAGTCTCTAAGATAATTCTAAGAGCGCAATTTCTTAAATATAAAAAAGAAAATAAAAAAATTGTTTGAAATTATTTCTTCCGCTTCTTACTAGGTTCGATTTTCGTAACAATAACTTTTTCAGCGTGGATCTTACAATTAATAAGCGTTAGTTTGAAACCACCAAGACCACCTGCTCCAGGAATCATCATTGTTTGCGTGCCAGCGGGAATCATAGCGCCTTCTTCTTCCCATTCTTCCTCCTCTTCTTCCTCTTCTTCCCAGCGTTCAACGATTGGGTGGTTTTTCTCTTGGAGCCATTGTTTAAGTTCGTTTAATTCGGTAACTTCTTTCTCAGTAGCAGTTATATCTCTCCATTCTTCGGGTAATAGGTCGTACATACGCTCTTTTACTGAACTTGCCATCCAAACGGTTCTTGAGAACCCTCCTTCCACTTGCTGGAATTTAGGCGACGCTAAATATTGAACTGAAATTCCATTAAACCCAGGGAGTTGTTTTCCTCCACCAGTTTGGTTTGCCATCGCAGAAAACGGAAGCCCGTTTATCGCGGGACCATCAAAACTGCGATCAACAATACCAAAACCATCTACTTCTGGTATATAAAAGAATACTGCTTCGAAACAGCCGCAACTGGTGTGTGGGTTTTCCATCGAAGAATAAATCCAAATACGATCGACTTCACCTAAAGATCTCTTTTTCAATGTTTCATTTACGCCAGTATATTCTCCTGCAAATTCATTTAAGCAATCACCAGGTTCAATTTCGAAAATGGGTCCCTTAGGATCAACCTTTGCTGCCGCTCTCGCATCAAACCAACTTATTGAACCGCACGAACTAGTTCGATCAGGTGTTATGCAACAACAATGGCTCGGTGCGAAGGATTGGCAGAGAACACAGCCATAAAACATATCTACATCTTCATCATGCAAACCTCTCGCCCTTTCATCCCTTTTATTATATATTTTCATTGCTTCTTCGTGAGCTTTTTTGATTTCTTCTGGATCCGTATAAATAGTAACTTGTGCTTGTTTAACGATTGGCAACTCCGCTTTGTACAATCTTATAAGAATTGTACCTAAAAAATTAAAAGAATTAAACCCTTTCTCGAAAGCTTGTTGAGATAATCGAAGCCAATTCTGATCTCTCTGATTTAAATGCATTATTCCATTAACGAAATTACAGAACTCGTGGATTCTTCTTTCCAAAACAGCTTCTATATCCGTTTCTAGTTCAGCACCAGCAGCCTCAACTAAAATCCCAATAGGATAGGTTTTTCCCTTTTCCATATCTTTTAAATCGGGTCCAATTATTTTTATTTTTCCGTCTTCGATTTCAGAGGCGTCCCTTACTCTAACGAGTTCAAATTTCTTCTCGGATTTTGGTCCACCAAGCTCAACATACATTTGCTTTGCTCTGATTCTTTCTCCCTCATATACTGGGCCGACATCTACAGGCATATCTGCAAAACTCATATTTTTATACCTCTTTTCTTGTTTTTTCTTTCAGTTTTGTTTTTTTATTATAAATTTATTAGTAATTTATCTAAGAATTCCTTCCACTCGGCGTCGCTTAAGTTTGCCAAGGAAAATCGGGCATTAGGATGGGCGTATTTATCTAAGTTGATAGTCCGCAAATTTAAAGCGAAGTTCTTCAAATTGCTCATTGCTTGACTAACATAATATACTATGTGCCCACCAAAAATTGCTAAATTATATTGTCCTTGTCCGTCCAATCCTTTCCAGTCGGGATCGGAAAGTCTTTGGGTAATATTTTCCAAGGACATCATTGTAACTTTGTCTTTACCGAGTTTCTCGGCTAATTCTTTATAAGAATGGCCTGTTGCAACAACTGGAACATTTAACTTTTTAGCAATATCAATATAGTAATCAATTACTTTCTTGCCATCGAGTTCCCAAGTAAGTGATTCAGCACCAATGATAAAGAGTTTGCGCTTTCCTTGCACTTTTAAAATATTCGCCATAGTCTCGGGGTCATACACTGAAACACCCATATCTGGATTTATATTCGGTTTTTGATAAGGTCTTACCATTTTTTAACAATCCTAGAAATGTATTTTAAAAATATATTGAAATATTATGTTTGAATCTATATTCAATACCTTAAAAAAATTATTTTTATATTCGAAAATAAGAAAAAAGTCGTTTTTCTACTTCTTAAAATGGTTAATTAACCTTTCATAAAGTAATAAAAGGTAATTAAAAAGTCACACCGATCTTTAAATACTTTCCTTTACCGTATATAGATAGAGGTAAATAAAAAAAGTCAAAAAGAAAAGAAGAAATAATAATTCTAATCTAAATTAGGTTAGGGAGGTATAAAGAGAGAAAATTAAAAAAGTGTATGCTGAAGAGTTTCCTGTCCATGTATATGAGTTTATTTGTATATGTGTTATTATCTTAATTCTTGTCGTTTTATATCTGATATTCTTCGGTTAGTAATAAGGGCGGGAAGCTAGTATTAGAACAGCTTCACTATACTTATACTCCTTTTTTTATTTTTTTTCTATGCAATTTTAAAACTCATTTTTCATTATTCTTCTTAATGAATTATATTAATGTTGAAATATTAAGTGATTGAATTTGTGCGAATTTAAAGTTTTGAAAATGGAAAACGAGTCTTTTACTCAGATCGCAGATGAAATTTTAGTATTTAATTACGACGAGGAAACTGGGGACTCTGCGTTTTATGGAATCTTTGGTGAAAAGGTTGATTTAAAGAACGCTTTAGTACTCGAAGTTAATATGATGCCAAATAAACATAACATAACAGTAGTCCAATCGCCATTAGTATCTGAGTTCGTAAAATTAATTAGACATTTGAACAAAAAATCTGTGTCTAAGGAAGAAATCGAGAGATTTCAGAAAAAATTAGAAGAAATTAAAACAAAAATGTAGAATCCATAAAATTTCTGTTTCTTATCTTTGCGATATTACTCTCTTTGAGAAATATTAATTAATTCTTACGCAGAAATTCAATTAATAAAAAAAGTAAGTATTTTAAAGTTGGTAAAAAAATTCCGCCCATTAAATACAGACCAGAATTTAGTCTTCCAGTAAAAGAGAGATATAATATTGGAGCACCGCTATACGATATTGCGCATCACCTTTATACTCTTTGGGCGGACGATATCCATCGAGATCTAGTTATCAAACACTCCCATCTAAAAAGTGGAGATGTTGTATTGGACCTTGGAACCGGTACTTCTTTATGTGCGATAAGAGCTGCCCTCAGGAAGTTGGATATAAAATTTATTGGGATTGATATTTCTCGAAATATGCTTAAATACGCTCAAAAAAACATAAATAAAATGAAATTACATCGCAGGATTTATAATACGAATGGAGATATTGAAATCCTTAATTTTCCGGATAACACTTTCGACAAAATTATATCTATTTATGGATTTGGAGCAGTGAAGAAACCGACAAAGGCTTTTAAGGAAGTAATGAGAGTGGCTAAACCTAACGCCAGAATAACCTTTGGCGAAATGACCCGACCTCCTAAAAATAGGGGTCTTTTCTGGCAAAAAGTCCACGATATTGTTGAGTGGGGTGTCGACTTGATTTGGAAATTTCGAGATGTAAATCTCAATCAACTTTTTCGCAAGTTTAAAATTAAAATTGACTACTTAGAGTACAAAAAAGACCGGTTTATTGGGAGTTTGACTGTGATAAGCGGACTCGTGAATAAAAACTAAAAATTACAGTAGAAAAAGTCATTTTACTTTTTTTTTGACATCTTTAGATTTAAATATTGTAAGGGTTTCTATTAATTTGTGGAGTTCTACGAATACGATATTACGGAAGCCGTGGAAGAATACGAAGGCAAGGAATTAACCGAGATTTTTCATAATCACAAAATTAAGACAAACGAAATGGGGTCTTTTTTAAACATTTACTGGCAACAAAAATTATCTTTTGGATCAAATCTTGCATCTACTAAGAAAAAACTGCTTAAAAATTTGAAAGCAGTTCAAAATATAGGAGTAAAAACTGAAAATTATTTAAAAAAGCGTGGGATTAATAATCTTCTCGATTTAATTTATCACTGCGGGTATCAACGAAATGCTATGGAAGTTATTAACCAAATAAAAGAAAAGAATTTCCAACTCCTCGAAAAGAATTATTATATTAAAGATATTGACCTATTATTTTGCTTTCGATTGGAGGATTTGCTATTTTTAGATATAGAAAGCACAGGCGTATATGGTTCGAGCGTATTTTTAATTGGATTAGGATACTTTAAAGAAGGTGTCTTTAAAGTGAAACAGTATTTAGCTCGAACTCTCGAAGATGAACTCGCAATATTTGAACGATTTAAAGATTTTCTTAAGAAATTCAAATGTTTCATAACATATAATGGTAAAACTTTTGATATACCGGTTATTGCAGACAGATTTTTGTATTATTTCGAAGAAAATCCATTAATTTCAGAAGATGATAACCCATATGAGGTTTCAAACACGCTATACCATCACATCGACCTATATCACAATTGCAGAAGGTTGTGGAAAGATAGATTTGACGATTATCGATTATTAACCATCGAAAAGCAACTTTTACAAATACATCGCGATAACGATATTCCGGGTGCTTTTATGGGATTTTTTTACAAAAGATATGTTGAAAAACCAAAAAAATACGCCGGTTTAATTCGAAAATGTATTATGCACAACTACGATGATGTTAGAAATCTACCATTTATTCTAGATAAACTGCTTGAAACTCTAAGTTAAATTTAATCCTTAAAGATTAAACCTTTATAATTTTAAAAAGAATATTATAACTTAAGTCTAAAAATGTTAAATTCGTGCAAATAATGGAAATTCCCCATAATAATTACGATGTTACCTTAAACGCCTTGAAAGGAGTTCGTTCAAAAATTGATTCATTGGAAGAAGCTGCTTCGAATTCGTACATTTTTCTCGGTTTTGACGGATATGTAGATTATTTATATAATTTAGTTAAAAATAGGGAAACCGTTGATACATGGAGTCTGATGACATCCATGAAGCAACTTGGTGATCGATGTTACGAAGCAGCAGGAAGCTCTACTAATATTGAAAGGATATTAAAGCGAAAAATATGCGGGGGATTTGCACCTAACACTGGTAAAGCATTGTGGAATTTAGGACACAGAGTTGTATTAGTAGCAGCAATGGGATATCCAAAAGCTAAGGAAATATTCAAAGTTTATCCAGAATATGTTGAGGACATTTCAATTAACAAACCTGGAGAAACGATTGGCTTAGAGTTTGAAGATGGAAAGATAATGATTACTGACTTTAGCAATATTTTTAACATAAATTGGGATGTCATAACGCGGAAAATTAGAATTCCACAATTAATAGACAGATTCAACCTATGCGACGCGTATGGATTAGGACATTGGTCTCTTTTTCCCGAAATGAATAATATTTGGAGAAAAATTAAAGACGAGATCTTTCCTTCCGTTTCAGACCTTAAACAAAAAATTTTTTTCGTTGACTTAGCGGATTTAAAGAAGAGAAGCGATAAAGATATTGAAAAAGCTCTCGATTTATTACAAGAAATCGAAGATAAAGTCCTAGTTTGTTTATGTTTAAACGATAAGGAAGCTATCGATATTTCTAGGGTAATAAAAGGCGTCGAAGAATTAAATCCAAACAAACCAAATTTTGAGGATTACATCGAAGCTGGTATAGATATCAACGAAGCATTAAATTTTTCGTATTTAATAATACACGAACCTCATTTTGCGACGATTACAACAAAAAATGACCATTATTGGGTTAATGAGGGTTTTACGAGCAAACCAAAATACACCACCGGAGCAGGAGATCATTTTAATGGGGCAACATTGTCTGGCTTAGTATTAGGCTTGGAGCCAGCAGAAGCAATTTTGTTTGGTAATGCTAATTCGGCAATATTTGTGAGAACGGGCGAATCCCCTGACTTTAAAAATATGAAAAAGTATATTTCAAATTATTTAGATTACATAAAAAGCGATGTTCACGAGTTTAAGTTTATTTAAAATTATTTAGAGTGAAATTATTATGGAATTTAGAGAAAAATTATTTGAGGAAAAGTGGAATCACCATAATAGAGATGCTATTATCCAACAATTAAAAGACACCATATACGATATTGTCATAATTGGAGGAGGTGTCACTGGGGCTGGCGTTGCGAGGGAATCAGCCTTAAGAGGATTGAAAGTGGCTCTTATTGACAAACAAGATTTCGCTGCCGGAACTTCTTCGAGAAGTTCCAAATTGGCGCACGGCGGTTTTAGATACCTGACTAAAGGAGAATTTGGGCTTGTTCGCGAATCAACAACAGAAAGAAACTGGTTACGCAACCATTTTCCGCACAATGTTAGACCTCTTTCTTTTTTATTTGTTACTCACGAAGGAGGTAAATACGGTAAAGGGATTATGCGCGTGGGCGTGTGGTTATATGATCTTCTCAGTAATACATTTTCTAAATTTAAAAATTATAAAAAACACCGATTCTTAAAGCCAGAGGAATTTAAAGAGATGGAACCCGCTTATAAATCCGAAAAACCCGTATCAGGAGCTGCTTTTTTCTACGATACTAATATTGACGATGCGAGGTTAACGATCGAAACGATTAAGGAAGCGGTAATTAGAGGAGCTGATGCAATCAATTACATGGAATTCAAATCCTTCCTAAAAGAGGAGGGAAGGATTGTTGGAATTAAGTGCTTAGATCTCGAGAAAAACGAAGAACTGGAAATATACGGTAAGCAAGTAGTGAACGCAACTGGTATATGGACGGACGAAATCCTTGAGGCTTATCCCGAGGATGTACCAAAACCCGTGATTAGACCAACGAAAGGAGTACACATTCAATATCCAAGGGAAAATATTCAAAATATAAACGCTTTTGGTTTGCGCTCAATAGACGATGGTCGGGTGTTCTTCGTTTTGTCACGTGGAGATGTGAATGTGATCGGTACCACAGATACGGATTATAAAGGAAATCTCGCTAATCCTTATTGCACGAAGGAAGACGCAGATTATTTAATTAGGTCAGTAAAAGAAGTATTTCCGGACGCGAAGTTAGATTACGAACACATTATTTCAACATACGCTGGAGCAAGACCATTAGTTATGCAAAAGGGAAAATCTGAAAGTTCGGTTTCGAGAACACATTTAATCTTCTGGTCAAAGGACGGATTGTTGACAATAACCGGTGGAAAACTAACTACTTTCAGAAAAATGGCTGAGGATTTAATGAAAGAACTTGAACAAAGGGAAGTGTTTCGCGGAATCAAAAGAAAGAAGAATTTTTCGAAACAGATGTTTGTAATCGGTTTAGATAAAGAAGATTGGGAAAAATACTTAAGTGAAACCAAACCTAACCTCGACCAAGACATATTAGAGCATCTCTATCAGCAATACGGAGAGGGGGCAAAGAAAATAATTGATATGGAAATTAACGATTCGAAACTCAAAGAACGCATAATAAGCGAACATCCTTTTACAGTGGGAGAAATTTTGTACATACTTAAGAACGAGCAGGCGCCTCATTTAATGGATTTAGTTTGTAGACGTACAGAAATGGCATTAAGGATTCATCACAAAAAGCAGAATACCGTTGCAGAAAAGGTAGCAGATATAATGGCTAAAGAATATGGTTGGGACGAAACTCAAAAGAAAAAGGAAATTAAAGAATATTTAGACCACATAAAAAGGACGATTTTCTTTTAAATTACATCAAATTTCGCATTCCTTTTTATTTGCATAAAATTAATTAAAACAGCGACCTTTAGATTAAATTATAATAGAATTATTTTTAAAAAAAAAGTGCGAAAAATAATGTCATCTAAATTCTGCCCAGAATGTGGAGCTGAAATGGGCGAAAGCAAAATTTGCGAGAAATGTGGGTATGAATCAAAAACAAAAGCAAAACCTAAAACGAAAGAAAAAGAGAAAGAAGTAAAACCAAAAGTTAAAGAAGAAGCTCATCCTAATTGGCCAAGCGTTGAAAATTTTGTGTCCGAACTCGGAAAGTGGGCTTGGATTATTGGAATCATTGATGGAATAATATATTTAATATGGGGATTTGTTTGGTTAGGGCAAATATTAGCATTAGTTGCACAGTACCCCAATATATTAACTTATTTGCCTGGTGTGGAAATCTGGTATATCGTTGGTGGTATAGTTACAATAGTGTTTTCCTTCATAATAATTAAACCAAGATTTTCGGATAAGTGCGCTGCTAGGGATTGGGATTATCTTCTTAACGATGTTTTGCAAATAGGAGATGTGAGAATTCCATGGATGTTAATTTGGGGCATACTCATTGAAGTATTCGGACAATGGTGGGGAGGATTACCTATTCTCATTCCCGCGCTCCTGTTGATTTTTATGGGACCGAAACCATATAATTGGACCACTAAATGAGTATAAGTTAAATAAAATTAAATTGAGAAAATCCTTTTTTTCTTTTTTTCTCGATTTTTTATTAATTCGTTATCACTCGTGCCAAAAAATGGACACAAATAATTATTTAAAACCTCGATTTATCTAATTATTAAAATTGCAATTTTTGTAGAGTTGTGATACTAAATGCTTTTTCAAGATCCATGGCCACTAATACAAGATTTATTTGAATGGATCGCCCATTCGCAATCTATTATGGTCGTCCTCAGTGGAATGATGTGTCTCGTTTGGATCGGATATGAAGTGAATCGTAGAGGCTCCATCCTAAAGCGTAAAACAGACGATTTCGAGTTCGACATCACGAAATTTCTGCGAGGTCTTTCTTACCTAGGTATCATTTTAGGGATTATTTGTATATGGGCGGGAGCAACGGGCTTAATACTAAAGATTCCTCCAAGCGATAAATACGCAGAAAATCTGATAACTCAAGGAATATGCACAGATATCGCAACATGCTCTGCAGTTGATCATTTTACTTGCATTTGGCTGATTTTTATGGGAGTAATCATGTTCTTAAAACCCATAAATGACCTCCCTTGGGCTGGTATAATTGGTCTATTCGCAGGAGCTGCAGTTGCTATAATTGTATCGATGATCATTCCGGATTGGGCTGTTGAATGGATTGCAGGGTACATAAATCCAAAGTGGGCGTTAATAATTATTTTTCTAGTAGTTGCAGCGATCGTAGGACTCACAGTCAAATTCTGGATAGACGCATTGATGATGATCTCTAAAGTTTTATCTTGGCCCCCGATTGCTGTAATATTGATGGTGGTATGCTTTATACAAGGATTCGCGCTTTGGATTTGGGGAGTAAGTCTTATTCCGAATCTTCTCACTTAAAAATTCTTTTTCTTTTCTTATTTTTACATTCCTTTTAAAGAAAGAAACCTCTCGAAGACTTATTAGGGTTATAAATACCAATTAATCCAGGTAAGTATTTCCCACATTTCCCACATTTATTACCGTCCTTTAGATCTAGGCTGGTAAAACTGTAGCCTACGCGTCCAATCACTAAATTACCGCAACTAGGACAATATGTATTTCCTCCTTGTTTTGACCTCATATTTCCAACATAGATATAGTATAGCCCTTCTTCTCCTGCGATGTCGTAAGCCTTTTCTAGTATGTCGGAAGATGTTCTAGGCTCATCCATTCGAAAAGTAGGATAATATGCCGAGAAATGAAGCGGTGTCTCCGGACCTAGATCTTCCTTAATCCACTTAGAAAGCGCTCTAATTTCGTTTATATCGTCGTTTTTATTTGGAATAATCAAGTTCGTAATTTCTACATGCATCCCCGCGTTTTTCCACCTTACACATGTATCCAATACGGGTTGAAGCGACTGAACTCCGCATACTTCTTTATAAAACTTATCTGTGAACGCTTTAACATCCACGTTTGCAGCATCCATACATTTAACAAGTTCTTGGTCAGCTTCTGGAGTCGAATAACCGTTGGTTACCAAAATATTCAATATGTTATGTTCGTGTGCAAGTTTCGCAACATCGACGATGTATTCGTGCCAGATTAAGGGTTCGTTATATGTATATGCAATTGTTTTTGCACCGCTTTTAACTACATCTTTTATAAGTTTTTCTGGAGTGGTCTCATACATCTTCATACCGCGCCCTTCGCATTCAGCAATTTCGTAGAAACCATTTTTACCGTCCTCTGAAATTGTACATTGAGAGATATTCCAATTTTGACAGTGCTTGCATCTGAAATTACATCCAATTGAAGCGATCGAGTAGGCAGTAGCGCCAGGCCAGAAATTATAGAGCGGTTTTTTTTCTATCGGGTCCAAACTCCCACGGGAAATCATGGAACCATAAATGAGAGTATACATTTTGCCGTCGATATTCATCCTAGTTCTGCAAAATCCTCTCTGACCAGGAGTCCTTTCGCACCTCCAAGCGCACACTTTACATTTGACTTTATTGCTGTCTAGTGACTCCCATAAAACCGCTTCTTTTTTCATTTTTGATATTACCTCTAATTTAAATCAACAAATATATTATAGATTGATGTTTTTATATTTTTAATCAATATTATATTCTTAAAGATTTGAGAAACTTAGATTTAAGCCTTGACATTTGAAGACAAACCCAAATTATCGGACAAGGAATTGGAAGAAAAAATATCAATATTATCTCAAGAAATTGAGTTTTTAAAAAAAGAGGGCAGAACATCGGAATACATTCACAATTTATACGAATTAGCGCTTTTTCAAGCAAATTACGATAAATTTGACGAGGCTTTACAAAACCTAAAAATTTGTTTGAAATATTTCGAAGAGAGCGCTGATAATTTCGGTATTGGCTTAGTTTATGGTTCAATGGGTGTAATTTACTATTTGAGTAAAGATTACCCAAAATCACTTTATAGTTATAAGGAAGCTTGCCAAATTTCTGAAAGATTGTTTCAAAAACGAGAGCAAATTGTTTGCTTAAAAGGAATTGGGCTTAATTTAATGAAGTTAAACGAATTAGATAAAGCAGTAGATGTTTTTTTGAATTGCGCGGAATTAAGCAGTAAAGAAAATCGATTAGAAGACTTTTTAGATAGCATATCGAATATTATACAAATCTACGAGGTTCAAGAAAAATGGGATGTAATGATAGAATTATATTTAAAAGCGCTCGAAGCTTTCGAACAGCTACAGGATGTACGAGCTATAATAAACACTCATTTCAATTTAGGAATCCTTTATAATAAATTAGAGATGTACGATGAGGCGCTTTCGCATTTTAAGAAAGGAATAAATATAGCAAACGAAGCAAATATCGTTGAATCTATCATAAAGGGACCGTCTTTAGTGGGCGAATTGTATGTTCGACAAAATAAATTGAAAAAAGCTACCCAAGAATTTATTAAAAGCCTTAGCGTTGCAAAAAAAGTAAGTGCAAATAACGCTATCGAGCAATTGAAAATATTACTAAATGCAATTGGGTTAAATAATGAAGAAATAAATATAATGTTGCAAAAATACGAATCAGAATTGGATTAAAAAAATATAGGAATTATGAGCAACTCTGAAATTTGTCCGCACTGCGGTATGGATGTTGAAGAAGGGCAAAAATTTTGCCATAATTGTGGGAAACCCCTTATTGTGGGAATAGATGAGATCCCAGAATTCGGAAGCATTAGCGAAGAAAAATTGGCATCATTTTCAATTGAGCAACTAGATATTCTAAGTCTTTTATCTTCTTCGCAAGAAAAGGAGGAATCTCTCATAACCTTAAATTATGACCAAGTGCTTGCAGATATAGATTCTAAGATATATGATGGGCAAGAATCTGGAGAAGAAGTAGGTGAATTGCTTCTTGAGAAAGCAGCACTTTATTTTATAAATAGAGACCTACAAAATGCATCAAAAATGTTTGAAACAGCATTAGAAAATTTTAAAAGTTTAGGAGATCTGGAAAAAACAGCGTTAGTATATAACGACTTAGGATTAATTTACGAAGAATTGGGCTATTTAGACGATTCATTAAATAATTACGAAAAGGCTATGAATATTTTTCAAAGAAGCAGAGATAACCTAAATTATGTAAAAGTTCTAAACAATCTCGGAAATGTATATTTATTGCTGGAGAATATAGAAAAGGCTTATGACTTCTATTCAAATGCTCTTGAAATTTCAAGACAAAATGGTTTTTTTATGGAATATAGGCAAACATCTAGTAATTTGATTGAGGTGTATTTTAGACTACAAAACTTTACGAGAGCTTATAAGTTTTTAACTGAAAACATTCAATTTTTTAGAAATCAAAACGATATTATTGGAGAAATCATTGCCACTTCGAAATTTGGAAAATTGTATTACCTACTTGGCGAAAATTACTTTAAATTAGCGAATGGATATATGAATAACGCTCAAATCCTGCTTGATGCAATTAGAGAAAAAATTAGTGATTACGATGCAGCGCTTCTCAGTTGGGAAAATTACAGGCTATTAGGATTAATTAATTTAGTATGGAACGATAACACACTATCAAAAAAATATCTAAATCAAGCATTAGATTCAATCAGAACATTTAAAATGGGTCCAAGGCCAGAGGAAGCTCTCGTTTTGGTTGATCTTGCTAACTTTTTTTACATAAATGGTAATGATAAGGAAGCTTTACATTATTTCCAACAAGCGGAAGCAATTTATAAAGACCGAGGGGAAGAGACTAAAGAAGCTGATATCAAAACAAATATTGGCAACATTTATTTCAGTATTCTTGATTCTTGCGATACTGCGATAAATTATTTTGAACTTGCTTTGGATTTGTATTCAAGAAATAATTATTTAAAAGAAACGGCTGAAATTTACGAAAAATTAGCTGATGTTTACGAGAAAATTGATACCCCAGATAGCGCCTTAATTCATTTAGGAAACGCTTTAAAAATTTATGAGACTCTAAATAACGAAGAGAAACAAAATCAAATAAAAGAGAGAATACAAAAAATCAGTTAATTAATAAATTATCCGTCTTTTGGAGGGCGCTTATGCTCTGGTTGGAGCTTTTTTATAACTTGCTTTACTTTATCTTCACCCTTATCTGCGGTTCGTCCCATTTGGATTATAATCCACTCCGGACTCCCTTTTCCATCCCCAAATTCGATCCAGATGTACATTAAAAACCCCAGAAACGACCAATACCCGAAGATTGCGAAAATAAAGAATGGTAAGTCGAGACTATTAGGAAAGAAGAAGTATAGCATGTAATGAATTAGAAACAAGCTTAAAGATACTTTTCCGTAATACATAACGACATCCGTAAGTTTATTCGTCCAGTTCTTAAGATCTACTAAGTAAAAGAAAATTGATAAAATTAACAGCGCCATACCCATTAAATAAATCATATTGCTTGGTTCCCCGTGTATTAAAAAACGGAACATTCCTGGAAAGTGTATGATTGGTTGCCAATTTGCAATAGTATAAAGACCTACATCAAGATATTCTAAACGCGCGGTGTCTTCCGTTAATAACTCTATACCAAAAGTAATTCCTATTAAAACGAAAAATATTCCCCATTTTGTAATTCTTTTATGAAAATCCTTATATGCTCTATTCGTACCTTTATGCATCGCTTCAGCTAACCATTCGCCCCAAATGGACGAGATTAAGCAAATTGAAACCCAAGGAAACGGTGGAGTGTGAGGGGTTGGTGAAAAAAGAATAAAATACATAATACTCGCAAATGAATTTAGATCAGCATTTGACTTAATTAATGGAGGTACCGTCCCTTCAATATCGGTATTAATACCTAATTGAACCCACCATATATCAGGATTTATTCCTTGTTCTAATAGTATCATCTCGGTTAATCCCATTCGTAGTGATGGCGAGAATAAAAGTATTATAAATCCTACAAAAATTCTACCGGGTTCAGATAGTTTGCATGCATAATAAGTAGCTATTTGAGAAAGTCCAATAAAGGTTAAGATGTTCCATCCGTATAAATTAAATGGTAATGTTAAGTTCGGTATATACCAAAGATTAGAAACGAGAGTGTAAAGGGTTCCCACCAGCATAATTAAGACTCCTCGCATGAAAATGCGATTTCGGACTACATGCTCTGGTAATTTTCCTTTCTTTTTGGTAATTGAGAATACTACTGAAAGCGCACTCAAAAAAATAAACAGAGATGGACCGAATACATCGAGCCACATATAAACTATCCCATACAAAAATTTCCAATCATTGTTAAACCAATATCCCGAAGTATGGCACAATATAATTAATAAAATTGCAACTCCCTTGACCATATCGATCGATTTAACCCTTTTCACGCTATCATAATCGCGGATTTCTTCTTTGGGAATTATTTCTTTTAAATAGTCTGGAATAATTGAGATTTTTACTCACTTTCTATTGGTGATTTGTTAATTAAAGATAATATAGGTTAATTTAGTATATAAAAATATTATTAAGCAATAAACGAGTCTAATCCATTAAAATCCATATTTTATGATTTATCACCGGATTCAAATTCTTCGATTCCATAAGTTTTTCTTTCTACTTCTTCGAATCCTAATCCTTTAATTAACTTATAGGAAGCGTGATTTTCGATGTACACTTCGCAAATTAATCTCTTCACATTCTTCTTCTTAAAATATTCCCACGAATGTAATCCTAACATTGTACCCAGATATCTTCTTTGAAAACGAGGTAATATTCCTAATCCCACGATTTCTCCACATTCCTTATTTTTACCAACTAAATCTGTAATAATGAAACCAGAATCTTCTCCATATACTTTAGCCACAAATATTTTTACAGTGGGAATTTCAAATACATCCTTAATCCCTTCGAGTGAAATTGGCGTGTATGGAGTCTCACCAGTCATCCAAGCTCGATTATGAATGTTTTTAATCTTTTCTAAATCGCTCTCGGTTGCTTCTCTAATCTGGGCCTTTAAAATACTATGAGATATTTTCTCTTTAATCGAATTCTCAAATTCTGCAGTGATATTTTCCACGGGTAATACCATTTTAATGTAAGTTAAACCTACTTGAACGACTTCGGGCTCCGGAACTCCTTCTTCTTTCGCCTTTCGTCTGAAGATATGAAGGAAATTACGAGCTAACTGTCCTTTGTATTTTTTTGTTCTACCTTCTCGATCTTCGCATTCCATAATTATGTCAGAAAGATGTTTTTTTGGGAGGGAATTTAATCGGAACTTCAAGGGATTATATTTATTTTATTTTCCATTTGTTTCGCTAAATCTTCGGTAATGTTACCATATGTTTTTAAAAGAGAAACACCTTTCTGGAGCTTGGATTTTAGTTTCTCTTTCGCTAATAAATTTTTACTTTCGGCAGTAAATTCGAAATTGCTCCGAATTTTCATATCATTTTCGATGGCACTATTAAGCTTCTCTAAAAAGAGCGTGAATTCTGGATCTAATTCTTCCTTTATAGAATCAGCATCTGAAGCATTTTGATTAATGAAACATGGCAGGACGAGTTCAATTCTTTCTTCAAATTCTTCTTCGTCCTCAACGACAAGCATATAAATTGGTAAATAAATCCAAATTACAGGCATGGATAAGTGTTCTGATTCTTTATCCTCCATGTTCCATTTTTTAAGATTTTCGATTTCTTTTAGACAATCATCGCTTTTTTTCGATACTATGGCTGTAATTTCGCGAAATTTAGTTTCTATCGTTTTTTTGAAATCACCAAGTTGGCCAATTTCGGTGTCCTTTTCGGACTTGAATTGAGAAATCTTTTGGTCTTTTTGCTCGAGCTCGCTTTTCAAATTCTCTTCCACTTCTTTCAATCTCGTTTCTGCTCGTTCGTCAATTTCTTTTACTTTATTAACTTGTGGTTCGATTTGCTCAGAAGCATTATTAATATAGGCTAAAAAGTCTTGAGTATTTTCTTCCAAGAACTTCAAATGATTTTGAACTTTAGAAATTACATCTTCGACTCTATTAGTTTTCAGTGAATCTACACTTTTAAGAAATTTGTTTCTTTTAATCATCTCGTGCAGTTTTCTTTCGACTGTGATAAACGGTTGTAGTAGAGACTCGATCATCGATTTCTTTTGATTTTGAATCCATAGCTCAATTTGATCTTTCTCTTCTTTAAGTCTCTCGTCAACCATTGATGTATCAATAACTTTATCTATTTTACCAATTTCAGAATTGTATCTCGTTTCAAGATCTTTCAATTTTACATTCAGCTCTATCAGCCATTTGTCTATTTCGTCCTGAATTAATTTGATAATGCCTTGCCATCGCAAGGAATTTCCCTTCAGCAACTCAACCGTGTTTCTATATTTCTCCGCAAGGTCCAACGCTTGATCCGTGGTTAATAATGTATCTAACAGCGCGTAATCGCTAATAGGAACTGTTTCTAAATTTGGGAGGATTCTTTTCAATCCATTTAATAAATTGGGATTTAGAATTGAAGGTAAATCGATTTTTTGAAACTCCGCTTCTTCAACATCTTCTTCTGATGTTGAAAATTCTTTAGCGTCTTTATCTTTATACGAGAGAACTTCTATAATTTTATCAAGTGTTTCCATCTCAGATCTATTATCTACATTTCTTAGAATATGTCCAATTAACGCTTGTCTAGGAGGATTTGTTATTTTATCAAAAAAACCGGTGAACGAGATACCTTCTAAGGCAATATGCGTTGAAATTATTCCTTGAATAAAAGAGATTGGCATAACTAATCGAGAGAAAATCTTAATTTTCTCGCGCTCTTTCAAATCGTGAGCTAATAAATAAAAAGCTAAAGACATCTCTTCATTTAAAGAAGCTGGTTTAATCCTTTCTCCTTTTAAAAAGAACATTGGGAGTACTTTCTGGTTTCCGTGGACTGACATAATAAATATTCTTAAATGTTTTTCACTATAGGAGATTAGACTACTAATTATAGTACCGTTAATTATTTATATAATTTTTTTAATTAACTATTTTATTTCAATTGCTCGTAATTGTTTGCAATAACAATAATTAACAGTGCTAGTAGTATAATGAATGGAGGGATTAAGGCCACGGTCATCGAGGATAATCCAGTATAAGGTAGAGCACCTTGGAGAATCCTCCCAACATAATACAATAAAAATCCAATAGCATTTAGTAAATAGGAGCGCCTTAAAACTCCGAACGTCTTTATTGCGAGATATAGAAACAAGAAAGGGATTAAGAATATAAAAATAGGAGTTAAAACGAGAGTAAATACAAACCGCCCTATTGGATAATCCAATGTTGGGCTAAGTGGTATGGATTGAATATCTAAATTGAATTGATTTATTGTGGATTGATCTAAGAAGTATCCGTCGGGTAGAGACATAGCAATAATTGCTATTACGATAGGAACAACAACTAACACTGCTCGCAATATTAACGATATTCGGTCTTTTTCAGTAAATAAAAGAACACCCAATATTCCCATGAGGCAAGCTGTTCCTAACCAAGTAAAGAAGGTGGCTAATTTCCACATCAATCCGGGTAAAGCAGCAAGCGTCCCATCTACAATTAAGGACTCAAATTGCGGTAAATAAAAGTAATATACTATGAAAAATACTCTTCCAAAGGCAAGACATAAGAATAACAACGAAAAGAACAGCCAATACTCCTTTTTCGTTATTCTAAAACGCATTAATAAAAAGAATGCAAATAATAGAAAGTAATAACAGATAATAATATAATATAATCCAGATTCAATTGCTTGCTCAAAGTTTAGGATGTTTTGTTGAAGTATCATAATTTTCTCACGTGTTCAAAATTATTTTACGTATTTTATTAAGTTAAAAGAAAAACCTAATTACTTATTATAATTATTATTATTTCGTATTATTAAAGTTATTAGATCAATGTAAGTTGTTGAAAAGTATGCAAGTTAATGATAACGTTGAGACATTTAATTCCTTAATTAAAAGAAGAGGTTTCATTTGGGGGCCATCACCTGAGATTTATGGCGGCTTTGCAGGGTTTTATACTTATGGTCCCGCAGGATCCGCCTTGAAAAATCGAGTTCTCTCGTTATTCAGGAAGGAATTATCATTCCTCGGTTTTGTTGAAGTTGAATGCCCTACAGTTATGCCTGAAATTGTATGGGAGGCTTCTGGTCATTTAGAGAGATTTATTGATTATGTAACTCGTTGTACAGGGTGCAATTTCTTATATCGAGCAGATAAATTGCTCCAGAAAATGCTTCCCGATACATTAATCGATGGTTTATCAAGAGATCAAATGGACGATCTTATTAAAAATGAAAATATAAAGTGTCCTAAATGCAACGGAGTTCTTGGAAATATTGAAGAATATAATCTGATGCTTAAAACAAATGTAGGCGACAATAATATTGCGTTTTTACGCCCTGAAACTGCCACAACAACCTATTTATTGTTTAATAGATTAGACCATTATTCCAGAAAACAATATCCAATTAAAGTATTTCAATACGGAAAAGCGTATAGAAACGAAATCTCACCAAGACAAGGCGTGTTAAGGATGAGAGCGTTCGACCAATTAGAGCTGCAGCTATTTATCGGGAAAGAACAAGAAATGACATATGAGGAATACGATGAGATTAAAAAGGAGAAACTTCCATTGCTTGATTGGCAAACACAAGCAAAAAACATTGATAAACCTAATTGGAAATCTCTTGAAGATGTTATAAAAAGTAACCTTCTTAAAAAACCTGCTTTCGCGTACTGCTTATATGTTGCTCATTTTATTACAAAAAAGTTTGGTTATGAAGACGATTTGATTCGTTATAGGCAGCATTCGCCGTCTGAAAGAGCTCATTATGCTGACGACGCGTGGGATTTGGAAATAAAAACAAAACAATTTGGCTGGATAGAAATATGTGGAATTCACGATAGAACTGATTACGATTTAAAGAGACACCAAGAATATTCGAAACAAAACTTTGAAATCTCTATGAATCCCGATACTGCTGAAAAAGAAATTCCTCAGGTATTAGAGATTGCATTTGGACCAGATAGAATAATTTATACGCTTTTGGACGCATGTTTTATGGTTGAAGACGATCGAATTAATCTACAATTAAAACCGTATCTCGCTCCTTATTCTGTGGCGGTGTTTCCTTTAGTGAAAAATAAGGAAAATTTAAGAAGTTTAGCCAAACAAATTCATAAAGATCTTCTAGATTATAGAATCGATTCTTTCTACGATGAAGCAGGTTCAATAGGTAAGCGATATAGAAGGCAAGACGAGATTGGGACTCCCTTTTGCGTAACTGTGGATTACGAATCGGACAAAGACCAAACAGTTACATTGAGATACAGAGATTCAATGAAGCAAGATCGAATAAAAATTAGTAAGATCAAAGAAATTATTCTGGAAAAATTAAAATATCTTTAGAATTAAGAAAAATAAAAAAAAAAGAAAAAATTAATCCATATATTTTCTATACCCTAACCTTTTCCTGTAATACCAGAAACTAAATATTGCTACCGCGCTGATTCCACTAACGGTTCCTATTATTAATATAATACTAAATATATCTGGACCAGGGGGTCCCCCGCCTTTTGCAAGTATTTCAATTTGCTCATTAATTACTACATCGATGTAAGTTGCTCCCAATTGACTCTCATGTTTAAATCCATGATCAAAGTCGCGAATCGTTATGTACCTAATTTTGAAATGATCTCCTACTTCAAAATCACTTAATTCAAATATCATCGAGTAATATTGATGGCCATCGACGGTTCCTATTACCCAATCGTCTG
>SMTZ1_10001390_pt1 | contig 25602 bp, 23 predicted proteins | sample DeeMarSWOR136_30_FD_25667 | JGI IMG/M metagenome (IMG submission 25667)
CACCCCATTTCCGTTAATTGTCAGGGGAAAGGCCATTACAGGAAACATATCGAAGATGTGGCCACGATAACCCTCAATTTCTCCAACGGCGCCATTGCATTTGTCCATACGAGTTGGCTCGACCCCAATAAGGTGAGGAGGACAACCATCGTCGGAAGTAAAAAGATGCTGGTTTATAACGACACGGAACCCCAGGAAAAAATCAAGATTTACGACAAGGGTGTAGACGCTCCCCCTTACTACGACACATTCGGTGAATTCCCCTTTTCCTATCGCTACGGGGACATTTATAGCCCCCGGATTGAGGACTATGAGCCTCTGCGTAACGAATGTGCACACTTCCTGGAATGTATTGAGAAGGAGAAGACTCCTCGGAGCGATGGCTATAGCGGCCTGCGGGTTGTCTCTGTCCTTGAGGCGGCCAACGAATCGCTGAAAAGGGACGGAAAAGCAGTCAGGATCAAATACGCCCAACTCTTGAGAAATGCGGCTTAAGAGAATCGCCCCAGACGTGAGACTCGGGGTCAACGTAAAGATTGCGGATTTTGTCAACCTCTACGGATGCGACGTCGGTGACAACACGAAAATAGGGCCCTTCGTAGAGATACAGAAGAACGCCAGAATCGGGAAAAACTGTAAAATACAGAGCCACACCTTTATCTGCGAAGGAGTTACCATTGAAGACAATGTGATGGTGGCCCATGGCGTAACATTCGTAAACGATAAGTATCCAAGGGCAACGAACAAAGACGGAGAACTGCAGACGGAGGAGGATTGGTCGGTAGAACCGACCCTGGTTAAAAAGGGCGCATCCATCGGTTCGGGGTCAACGATTCTGTCGCAGGTCACCATCGGAGAAAACGCCATCGTGGGAGCCGGAAGCGTTGTCACTCGAGACGTGCCGTCGGGAACCATTGTCGCGGGCAATCCTGCAAGAGTCATCAGATACATTGACGAGTGAAACGTTCAAATTGTTCAAAATGTTCGATCGCTTCACTTGTTCGATCGGCGATGCTCCGTCTATTCAAATCCCTTGAAGCCTTGAACGCTTTGAACGCCTTGAACAATCCCCATAGGAGACATGTATGATTCCCTTCCTCGACCTCAAATCCCAACATCAGGAACTCGAGGAGGAACTAATTCAGGTATTCCGTGAGGCACTGAGAAATGCGGCCTTCATCGGCGGGCACCAGGTAGAGGCGTTTGAGAAGGAATTCGCCCATTTCTGCGGGGTTGAATATTGCGTGGGCGTGAACAGCGGCACTGACGCCCTTCGTTTTGCATTGATCGCCTCTGGTATCGGGCCAGGAGACGAGGTCATTACCGTGCCCAACACATTCGTTGCCACAGCAGAGGCGATATCCCAGACAGGCGCCACCCCTGCCTTTGTGGATATCGATGAGCCAACATATACCATGGCCCCCCAGAGATTAAGGGAATACCTGGAAAAACGGTTCGCAAGGGGCGGTTCACGAACAAACCCGCGGCCGAGGGCCGTTCTTCCCGTCCACCTTTACGGCCAGCCCGCGGATATGAATTCAATCCAGGAGATTGAGCCTGGCAGCGGCCTTCAGCTTCTACCCCAGCAAGAATCTCGGTGCCTGTGGTGAGGGCGGGGCCGTGACGACGAACAGCCAGCACATCGCCCAGAAGGTCCGCATGCTTCGAGATCATGGCCAGACCAAGAAATACTTCCATGAGATGGAGGGGTACAACGGTAGGCTCGATTCCATCCAGGCCGGGATTTTAAGGGTCAAGCTAAAGAACCTCTCGAATCGGAATGAAGCACGCCGGAAACATGCAGAGTTGTATGGCGAAGTGCTGGCTAACATAGATGGGGTTATCTTACCAAAAGAAGCCGACTACGCCAAACACGTCTACCACATTTACGCCATCCGTGTTCACCATCGTGATTCACTGATACGTGCTTTGATGGGTAACGAGATTCAATGTGGGATCCATTACCCTCTACCCATTCATCTTCAGGAGGCGTACCAATTCTTGGGAAAGGGAAGGGGGAGTTTTGCGGTAGCCGAGAAGTGCGCGGAGGAGTTGGTTTCTCTCCCCATGTTCCCGGAGCTGAGTGAAGAAAGGATAAGGCATGTCGCGGAAGAAATCAGGCACACGATGCAGCGCATACGATAAAGGGTGAGTAATGATTCAAAAGATCGGAGCAGTGGTCACTGGGGGAGATTTTCAGGGCCTCGGAGTGTTGAGAACCCTCGCCAGGAAAAACATCCCGATCATACTTTTGGATAGCGACCACAACATAGGAAGGTACTCAAGGTACAAGAAGACGTTCTTTAAGGCGCCACGGCCTTCAGACGAGGAAGATTATGTACACTTTCTCGTCGAATTGGCTAAAAAGGAGAGGATTCGCGGCTGGGTGATTTTCGCGAATAGCGATGAAGTTGTATATATTCTTTCCAAATACAGAGATAGATTGAAAGAGTTTTACAAAATCCCGATACCCAGTTGGCCGGTCACCCGAAAGATATATATCAAGAAGGAGACCTATCAGATTGCTGAAAAACATGAAATCCCCATACCCAAAACCTACTATCCCCGCAATCTCGAGGAACTACTCACATTGGATATACGGTTTCCCGTGGTGATCAAGCCCTCGATAAGGGATCACTTCTACAACAAGATCAAAATCAAGGCCTTTCGCATCAACAACAGAGAGGAACTGGTAAGGACATATCGATGGGTATGTTCCATCATAGACCCTTCAGAGGTCTTGGTCCAGGACTTTATTCCGGGTGGACCCGATTATCTGTATTCGTTCTGCCCTTTTTTCAAAGAAGGTAAGATCGTTACCAGTATTATGGCCAGGAGGGCACGCCAGCATCCTATGGATTTCGGGCATGCCTCCACTTTTGCTGAGCTCGTCCACGTCCCCGAACTGCGAGAGATTGGGGAGAAATTCTTGAGCCTGATCGGTTTCTACGGGATTGCTGAGGTCGAGTTCATGAAGGATCCCCGGAATGGAGAATACAAATTGATCGAGGTGAACCCCAGGGTCTGGGGTTGGCACACCCTCGCCATTGCCGCTGGAATTGATCTTCCCTACTATCTCTATCAGGATATGATCGGTGAGGAAATCCACGTGAGAACTCGGGCGAATCACGGCAAATGGATTCGTCTCATCACCGATACCCCAACGGTTTTCCTCGAAGTGGCCAAGGGGAGGATGAAACTGAGTGACTACTTGGCCTCAATGAAGGGGAGAAAGGAATTTGCCGTGTTTGATCCTGGTGACCCTATTCCTTTTTTCGTCGAACTCCTCATGATTCCTTATCTTTGGGCGAGAAGAGGATTCTAGCCGTGGTTTGGAGAGTATTGCTGTCGAGCATGATTTTGAGTGTCGTTTGTCTTGTCCCTCTGGGAATGAAATGGGAGATTGAAAAGAAGCTTGCAATAGGCGCCGCTCTCCTTATTTCCATTTTCACCAGTTCAATTGTCAGCGGCCTCACATTAGTATGGGATCTGAGGTTCTCTCACATTCTGACCTTGGAGTTTTTCCTGATAGTGATAACAGCTGCCTCTCTGCTCCTCTGGAGATTTTATAGAGATCCCGAAAGGATTCCCCCCGAATTCCAGAATACGATATTATCGCCTGCGGACGGAAGGATTCTGTATGTCAAAAGGATAAGAAATGGAGAGGCCCCCGTCTCCCACAAAAGAGGGAGAACATTCTCGTTAGGTGATTTTGTTGGAATCAATGTCTTTCCCCTGGGGGGGTATCTCGTCGGAATTTCGATGAACTTTCTCGATGTCCACGTGAACCGCGCTCCCATTACGGGAAAAATTGCTCTATTGAAACGGATCAAGGGTAATTTTCTCTCCCTGAAAAGGAAAGACGCGGTGATTGAAAATGAAAGGGTTTTGACCGTGATAGATAATGGTCATTTCAGGGTAGGAATCGTTCAGATCGCATCGAGGCTGGTTCGCAGGATCGTTTCTTACTTGCCAGAAGGACATGAGGTTGGAAGGGGGCAAAGGATAGGAATGATTCGATTTGGGTCTCAGGTCGATTTGGTCATTCCCGATTTATCATCCTTGAGAGTTGAGGTCAAAGCCGGGGAAAAAGTGAAGGCAGGTATATCTATTGTAGCCTATTTCGATGAGTAACTCGATGAAAACGTGAACCGATCTCCCCCCATGTTGTTCACCCATAGAATGTATTATTTCATGAAGCCGATTATCCCACGACGGCTTCAACTCTTTTTGCGCAGAAAGATGCTTCTCCGGAGGGGAGAATCTCTTGAAAACATCTGGCCGATTTACGCTCAAGCCGGGATGTCACCTGAGAATTGGACTAAGTGGCCCGGGCAAAAGCAATTCGCATTGGTGCTAACTCATGACGTGGAGACTGATATTGGCCAAGGAAAATGCTATGACTTGGCAAGCATGGAGAAAAAGTTAGGTTTCAGATCATCATTCTATTTTGTTCCAGAGCGTTATACCGTATCAACTGATCTGCGCCAATATCTCACGGATAATGGATTTGAAATAGGAGTGCACGGTTTATTTCATGACGGAAGGCTTTTCGAATCTAGACGGATATTTCGGAAAAGAGCCACTCAAATTAACCATTATCTAAATGAATGGAGAAGTGCCGGCTTCCGCTCACCTGCAATGCATCACAATTTAGACTGGCTTCTGGATTTGAATATAGAATATGATGCCTCAACGTTCGATACGGATCCCTTCGAGCCACAACCCGATGGAATGTGCACAATCTTTCCCTTTTGGGTCCAGGGAAATGGTACTCACAGAGGATATGTAGAGCTTCCCTATACACTCGCTCAGGATTTTACTTTGTTCGTCCTTATGAAGGAAAAGAACATTGATATTTGGAAGCATAAGTTGGACTGGGTTGTCGAGAAGGGTGGTATGGCACTGATGAATACTCATCCGGACTACATGAATTTTAGCTCAAAGGGGGCAAGAATTGACGAGTATCCGGCGAAATACTATGAGGAGTTTCTTGAATATATTAGGAGTAGGTATGATGACCAATATTGGCATGCGTTACCAAGAGATATGGCGAATTTTTGGTCCCAAAATATCACACCTATACCATAGGTAGCGCATGATCGGCGTGAAAATTAGTTTGATATCCAGGTGTGAGGCGGGGTCGTGGTTTTTTGACTTCTCTGGGGCTTTTCCGGTTGCCCTTAGACAATTCTTTGGTCAATTAAATTCGGGAAACGTTTTTTAAAAAAAGGGGAGACTGGCACATGAAAATAAGTATTTTCGGACTGGGATATGTTGGCTGCGTCAGCCTCGGGTGCCTTGCACAGAATGGGCATGAGACGATCGGGATAGACGTGAACGACACTAAAGTAATGTTGATAAACGAGGGTAAATCTCCGATTGTTGAAAAGGAGATTGACGCAATCCTGTTCGAGCAACACAAATTAGGTAGAATATCCGCCACGAGGGACGGCATAGCTGCAGTTCAAAACACAGAGATGTCGTTTATTTGTGTTGGCACGCCGCCAACAACAAACGGCCATTTGGATCATACGGCAATCTATAAAGTTTCCCAAGAGATTGCCGAGGGAATTCATAAGAAAGAGGGATTTCACGTAGTAGTGATTAGATCAACCGTCCTCCCAGGAACAAATCGGAAAGTGAGAGAGATTATCGGAGAAAAGAGTGGCAAGAATGTTGACGGGGAATTCGCAGTTGTATCTAACCCGGAGTTCTTACGGGAGGGAACAGCAGTTCGCGATTTCTACAATCCTCCGTTTACACTCATCGGCTCAAACAACGACAACGCCATAGCGAGGATGAAGGCCATATATGAAACAATTAACTCGCCACTGGTCGTTGTAGATGTTAAGATTGCTGAAATGATCAAATACGTGAATAATGCCTTTCATGCTCTGAAGGTTACGTTTGCAAACGAAATAGGTAATGTGTGCAAGGCAATGCAAATTGATTCACATGAATTGATGGAAATCTTTTGTATGGACAAAAAACTGAACCTGTCGCCCAGTTATCTCAAACCCGGCTTCTCTTACGGGGGGTCATGTTTGCCGAAGGACCTAAGGGCGTTCAGGACAATTGCGCATGACAACTACATAAGCTCGCCTTTGCTGGAAACCATAGAGAGAAGCAACGAGTATCAAAAGGAGTTAGTCTTAAGACAGATAATGGGATTCGAAAAACAAAACATCGGGTTCTTGGGCCTGAGCTTCAAGGCCGGAACTGACGATTTGCGTGAGAGCCCGGTGGTGGATGTGATAGAGCGTTTGTTAGGGAAGGGATACAGCGTTGCGATTTATGACAAAAACGTGAGCTTTTCAAAGCTCATTGGTAAGAACAGAGATTACATTGTGAGCAAGATACCATTTATTTCAAAGTTTATCGTCGACGACCCGGAAGAAATAATCAAAGCGAGTGAAGTTATTGTTGTAGTCAACGAGGAACCTGAGTTTCCCAAGATTTTGGAGAAACTGTGTGATGACAAGATTATCTATGATTTAGTGAATATTAGGTTTGCGAGCAGAGAGGAACGAAAGAATTACAGGGGCATTGCGTGGTAATGGGTAAGCACGTGCTTTTTATTAGCGAGAATGAGTCGGTGCCTGGTGATTTGAGGGTATGGTCAGAGGCTCGTGCTCTGAGGGATCGAGGTTATGAAGTTTCCGTTATTTCACCTAAAGGGGGGGACGAGAATAAGGCGTTTGAACTAATCGAGGGTATAAGAGTCTATAGACATCCGATGCCCATTGAGGCCGAGAGTAAGGTAGGATTTCTGGTAGAATATCTTAATGCCCTTATCTGGGAAGGTATAATAACCATCAGGATATTCTTTTCTAAGCCATTTCAGATAATTCATGGAGGAAATCCTCCTGATCTCATCTTTTTGGTCGCGTTGATGTACAAACTCTTTGGGGTTAAGTACGTATTTGATCACCATGATATTGTACCCGAAAATTACTTGGCGAAGTTTGGAAAGAGAGACTTTTTTTACTGGATCCTCTGTCTATTAGAGAAGTTGACGTTCAGCACGGCAGATATAGTCATTTCAACCAACAATAGCTATAAGCATATAGCGGTGGCGAGGGGGAAGAAGAGAGAATCCGAGGTTTTCGTGGTACGAAATGGTCCAGATTTATCGAGAATAGCCTTTGTGCCCCCCAATGAAAAGTTGAAAGATGGATTTGATTATATGGTGGCCTATGTCGGCGTTATAGGGAGCCAAGAGGGAATCGATGTATTGCTCGAGGCAGTAAAATATATTGTGTACGGTAGAGGGATACACAATATAAAGTTCATTATTGTGGGGAAAGGGCCGCACTGGAGGAAGATGTCTGAGCTGTCAAAGAAGATGAAGCTAGAGAAATTTGTGACTTTCACGGGTTTCATCCCTTATATACAACTGTACGAAGTTCTAGCTACAGCTGATGTTTGCGTAAACCCGGAACACAGAAATAGTTTTACCGATAAGTCAACAATGATGAAAATAATGGATTATATGGTATTTGGGAAGCCTATTGTTCAGTTTGATACGAAAGAGGGTCGAGTCACGGCGGGCGATTGTGCTATATACGTGAGAGAAAATGACACGTACGAATTCGCGGATGCTATTGTGTCGTTACTAAATAACCCAAGGAAGAGGGAGAAGATGGGAGAAATAGGGAAAAAACGTATGTTCGAATCACTAAATTGGGATAGGCAGGAGGTAAACCTGCAGACTGCATATGAATATCTGGAGACGAAACACAACATCTACTAAAAATCTGGTAATGACTCTCGCCCTGTGAGGATGTGCCATGAGTGCCGGGAAATATGTGCTCATAACCCCAGCTCGGAATGAGGAGGCTTTTATTGAGAGGACATTACAGGCAGTTATCGCTCAAACGGTTTTGCCGAAGAAGTGGATCATTGTTAGTGATGGTTCTACGGATCGGACTGATGAGATTGTAAGTCACTATGTGGCGAAATATGATTTCATTCAGCTTGTTCGTATTACAGGACACAACCAAAGGACTTTTAGCTCGAAGGTAAACGCCTTCAACGCGGGATACCATCCGTTAAGAAACATGGAGTATGACTATATTGGGATTTTAGATGCCGACGTATCATTTGGTCCTTCTTATTACGAAATGATACTGAAGAAATTTCTGGATAATAAGAAACTGGGAATTGCAGGTGGGATACGTTATGACTTGTGCAATGGCAAATTCGAAAGGGTTTTATGTGCCCGAAACAGTGTTGGGGGTCCGTTTCAACTATTTCGGCGCAAATGTTATGAAGACATCGGTGGTTTTACTCCTCTAGCAATCGGGGGAGAAGATGCGGTTGCAGAGATTATGGCGCGGATGCATGGATGGCAGGTCCAATCGTTCCCCGAAATCAAGGTGTTCCATTATCGGTGGACTGGAACTGCGACTGGAAGTGTCCTGGTTACAAAATTTCGTGAGGGAATTAAGAATTATCTGCTTGGATACCATCCCTTGTTCCAGATGGTAAGAAGTATATATCGAGTGAAAGAAAAGCCGTACGGTTTGAGTGGTCTTCTCTTACTGAGTGGCTACGTCTGGGCATTTTCCCAAAGATATGAGAGGGCGGTATCTAAAGACCTGGTAAGGTATCTTAGAAGAGAGCAGGTCGCCACGTTGATGTTACTCGTGTTCAAAGCTTAGTGCTTCGATTCGCAAATACAATGACGTATTTTGTGGAGCAGGATCTGAGCAAATGCTCACTCAGCACTAAGTCCTGAGTAAATATGTTCGAAATCGAACTTATGAACCGAAGGACTTAGTGACCCTCTATCAAATCAAGAGATTCATAAAAGACATGAATATTATGAGAACTATCTTTCGTTCCCCGCTCATTCTCAAATCTGGAATTGCGTCAATGGACCAAGGAATGCTCTCAGCGGCGAATTTTCTCATTGCCATAATCCTCATCAAGACTGTCGCAAAGGTGGATTACGGTTATTACTCCATTGCGTTCTCGATATCACTTTTTCTCATTTCCGTCCAAAATGCGATCGTGAACACCCCGCTCGCCGTCCTCTTGGTCACAAAGAAAGGCGGCGAAAAGAAAGCCTATGCTGCTTCTTTGTGCTACGGTCAATTTTTGGCTTTACTGCCAGCCGTGTGCCTGGGGCTTGCAGTGATCATAATATTACGCTCTTGGGGGTTGGATTCAACGCAGGCATCCGTTGCAACTGCTCTTTGTATTGGTGCCGTCGGCCTATTGTTTCGAGAGTTTTTACGGGCCTATTATTTTGCAGAGGAAGTGCCGCTGCAAGTCCTGAAGATGGACGCGCTTTATGTGGCACTCTTACTGTGCCTCATAGCCCTCAGCTATCTATTCCTCACCATAAGCGTTGCGGTCATTTTTATCCTGATGGGGGTGAGCGGCCTGCTGAGTGCTCTCGTTTTCAGCCGTAACAGGGATTGGGAGTATAGGCAAGAATCCATCAGAGAAGGGTACCGGGAAAACTGGAAGTTGGGCAAGTGGGCTTTGCTCGGCGTTTTTGTGACACATGTTCAAAACTACAGTTATCTTTATTTGTTGGGCGCCCTGCTGGGGAGTGTGGCAGTGGCTGAGGTTTCGGCCGCGCGACTCTTGTTAATGCCGCTGATGTTCGTTCAGGAAGGCTGGGGCAAAATAGCGGTTCCCCACGGATCAAAGCTTCGGGAACAGAATCGAATTGAACGTTTCTTCAAGGAACAGATCCTGGTAAGTCTGATTGTTACCCTTGGCACTGCCGCCTACCTTGTGCTCGTTTTGACATTTCGTAGGACGATCGTGGGCTCCCTATTGAGCGGAAAGTATGAGAATTCGCTCGATTATGTCCTGTTCTGGGGCGCAATTTTTATCATAAGATTCATTACGCAGAACGCGAGCTATGGACTGCAGGTGACGAAGAATTTCCCTACTATCTCAAAGATGAACTTCGTAACGATGCTCGTGACTGTGGGTTCTGCCTATCTCCTGATCGGTACCCATGGAATTGAGGGAGGACTTGCGGCTCTGATCGTCGGCGGAGTGTTGCTAGCCGGTGCCCTATGGTTCTCCTTTGGCAAAACCGTGTTGTCCACGAGGGATCAGCCGATAGCAAGTGCGAAGGAAAATCTCGTCCCTATTCTTTCAAAGGGAGATCCTGTTCCCCTGCTCGACGATTGAGCAGAGCAATCAACTCCTCCCAACCACACGGTCGCTCTATAGACCAGAGTGATACTCTTCGAATTTGACTGTGAGGACATCTATTCAATTCCTCAGCCAGATTGATCAACGAAAAAATGATGAGGCCGTTCTCTGCTCGGTGTGCATAGCGACGTACCGGCGTCCCCCCCTGCTGGAAAGACTTCTGAGAAGCCTGGAAAATCAGCTACTTCCCCAGGGCGTGGAAATGGAGATCATAGTCGTGGATAACGATGCGGACAAAAGCGCTGAGCCCATCGTGTCCAAATTTCAGAACGTGGCCCGTAATCGTCTCTCCTATTTCAATCAACCGCTGAAAAACATCAGTTTGACCCGTAACATGGCGGTGGAGAAAGCATCTGGTGAATATATCTTGTTTATTGATGATGACGAAGTCGCTTCGCCTCAATGGTTAACCTACCTGATGAAAACCCTGGATGCGTTTGATGCCGATGGAGTATTCGGGCCGGTGGTACCCGAACTGAGCACCAAAACTCCACCATGGATGAGGGATCTGTTCTATAGGTATTCGTCACGTACTGGAGGAAAGGCAGAATCTAAATGGACCGGCAACTGCATCCTTAAGGCGCCACTGCTCAAAAAAATGAGGGAACCTTTCGATCCTCGCTATGGTATTACCGGAGGGGAAGATACCCATTTGTTTGATCGGTTGGAGCAACAGGGGGCTCGCTTCGTCTTTTGCCAGGAGGCCTGGGTATCCGAATATTTGCCACCGAGCAAAACACGGCCCTCATCGTTGTTCTTGCGCGGATTGAAAGGCGGCAATCTCCATACCCGCAGGGTCATTGAATTCGCTGGTGCAAAAAGGACCCCTGTACGGCTGTTCATGATAGCCAAGGCGCTTGCCTTTGGGACGACGAGTCTGGCCCTCATGATAGGTCAATTCCCGATTACGATGCATCGAGCCCAGTGGCTCATGAAGTTCGGCTCAAACATTGGCAGGTTTTTGGCGGCGTTCGGCTGGCATTACAAGGGGTATCGGTGAGGCCGTGTTACGATATCAGGAATCACTACCTACGGATTACCTAGTTGACACAGCCTCGGTAGACAGGATAGGCCTGTTTACATCGAAGCTGGCACAGGTGTCCTTTTTCCTCTATCTCTTTTTCGCGTTCTTCGGGACCTCAATGCCTTTTCAAGAGCAGACAAGGAACGTTGAAGACATCACGACATCAAATGCAGTCAACCAATTCGTGTTCTCACTCCTGTATCTCCTTTCATTCATTGGTCTTCTTTCGAAAAGACATCTCATCATCCGGTTTCTCAAAACGGAGAAATTCTTATCCCTCTTGCTCCTTTGGTCGTTTTTGAGCGTGTTTTGGTCTGACTTCCCCTTTGTATCATTAAAGCGATGGATTCAAATATTTGGGACCTCCGTCATTTTTTTATCGGCACTCCTGCACTTCCGCTCGGACGATGAGGCACTTCGGTATTTCAAAGTCATTTTAATGGCCTACATCCCTCTCACTTTTCTTGCAATTCTGCTTATTCCAGGGGCCATTCAGTGGGAGTTTCCGGCTTTGCGAGGTTTGGCGCCCCACAAGAATATGCTTGGGCAGGTGAGTTTAGTCAGCCTTATTGTTTGGTCCTTTGCTGCAAAGGTCCCCAGCCTCAGAAAAAAGATAGCCGCCTTGTTGTTTTGGGGGCTTTCCTTCGTCCTTTTGGTCGGCTCCAAGAGCACCACATCGATTCTTACAGCTGGCGGCCTGTTGTTACTGGGAGGGCTCTGGTACACGGGGGAAATATTCCTGCGGCCGACTGTTGGTAGAACCTTATCTTCCGTAGTGCTTCTCTTATTTCTGGTAATCCTATTCTCAATCGCATATGTCGGGTCGGATATCGTGGCCTCCCTATTCCATTTCTTTGGAAAGGACATGACGCTCACAGGAAGGATCGACTTATGGGCTGCGGTATTTGAGGAAACCAAGAAACATCTACTTTTCGGATGCGGCTTCGGAGGGTTTTGGATTGCGGACAGTCCAGCGATGGATACGATTCTTGAAGAATTTGTTTGGCTTCCAAATCAGTCGCACCTGGGATATTTGGACATTCTGAATGAAACCGGGGTCGTTGGGATCTCTCTTCTCGCATTGATGATGGTCTCTTATTTTAAGAATCTTTTGAACTTCGAGGGAACACATTTTTGGAAATGGTTTGTTATTGCGGCTCTGATCGCCAATATCTCGGAATCGACGCTATTTAGACCAAACGAGTTAACAGGAGAATTGTTAATCCTTTCCTATCTCGCACTTTACGTCCAGGCCATAAGAAGCAAAGGGGGATTTCCTTAAAGCCCCGTGATCTTCTCAAAGACTGGTCCTGTCATTGCAAGCTTCGACGACCAACTTCTTACAGCTCACAGGTCTTCGGAAGAGCTCTCACGCAAAGAGTTCCTATTACGAGTTAATGTTGAGAAATTGCGTAAAAACCTTTCTGGCGATCATTCTCTACTACTCAGGGCTCATTGGAATTATCAGGGTTTTAGGGAGTCATTATGCAAAGATACTCATTTACCACAGCATTAGCGACAGGGAAAGTATCTTTGTAAGAGGGACAGGCATGTGGGTTTCGCCCGTCATTTTCCACACCCATCTCAATTACATAAGAAGGAATTATAAGCTTATATCCTTGCAAAAACTCGTTGATTCTTTAAAGCAGGGGCGGATTTCCCCGCGTTCAGTAGTCCTAACCTTTGACGACGGGTTTGCGGATAATTTCCATTTCGTCTATCCGTATCTCAAACGTTACAAAATCGAGGCTACCATTTTTCTCGCTACTGATTGCATTGACAACAAGAAGGCCACATGGATCCAGGAATTGAACTATCTGATAAATAATGTTGGTATTCAAGGAGTAATAAGAGGTATAAATGCGCTTGCGCAGGAACTTGGGATCAATGGATTAATCATAGAGACGAATTCTGAGACAGATATTCGAAAACAAGTTGAGGAGTATTTAGGCCACCGCGTGTGCAAGAAATTACGGGATACAATTCTCACCAGGTTATATCGGGAATTTAATATCAGGAAAGAGAAGGTTTTCTCTGAAAATCAACTCTTCCTTACTAAGGATCAGATATTCCAAATGTGTAGAGATGGCATACATTTTGGGAGCCATGGTTCTTCACATACTCCGTTTTCTGCCATGACTTTGCCGGAGCAGCACGAGGAAATTCTGAATTCGAGGAGGGTAATTGAGAAGGATTTTGCCCAGGATTTTCTGCCTTTCTCGTACCCCTTTGGTGAGGCCGAAGACTTCACCCCAGATACAAGAGCGATCATAGAAAATACAGGGCACGATTGTATCGTGACGGCCATGCCAACATTGAACCATGGGGGTACCTCTCCATACGAATTGGGGCGAATAGACGTTCGTAACGTTCCAGTTCATAGCTTGGCTTTTGAGCTGGAAAAAGGCGTCCTAAAACATCTACTCGTGAAGGGAAAATCCTGGCTTCGAAAGGTTATCAATGGATAAAAACAACGGAAGGCCGATACTCGTTACGGGCGCGCACCGTTCGGGAACAACCTGGGTAGGTAAGGTTCTCTCTGCCAGTCCATCTGTAGGATATATAGATGAACCGTTCAGTCCCGTTGTGAGACATTACAGTCCGGGCACGTGCAACGCAGAGTTTGATTACTGGTGGATGTACGTTACCGAAGAAAATGAATCGCCCTACTATGATCATATCGCTGCCATGCTGGAGTTCCGTTATCAATTGGGAGCTCAGCTCAAGAGGATCGTCAAGAACAGGTGTGGTGTTCGGACATTCCTAAAGGGATTCGGCGGATTTCTCGTGAATCGTCATGTTCATCACGCGAGGCCGCTGCTAAAGGATCCCATAGCCCTCTTTTCCACAGAATGGCTTGCAAGAAGGTTCAACATGGATGTGGTGATACTCATACGACATCCTGCCGCTTTTGTGAGTTCAATCAAACGGATGAATTGGCCCCATGATTTTTCCAATTTCTTGGACCAACCTCTACTCATGAGAGATCATTTGGCTCCTCTGGAAGAGGAAATCAGAGAGTACATAAAGGGTGACCATGACATCATTGATGATGCAATCTTACTGTGGAGGATGTTCTACTACGTCGTGGATAAATTTCGGAGGTATCATGAGGACTTCATATTCTTGAGACATGAAGACTTGTCAAGAAGACCTGTCGAAGAATTCAGAAACTTGTTCGATCGCCTAAAGGTAGAATCGACCGATAAAATTAGGAACGTTATCATACGACATTCTGACGCCTCCAATCCATCCGAAGCTCCGGAAGGTATCGCCCACCAACTGAAAAGAAACAGCCTCGGAAATATCAAGAATTGGAAGAATAGGCTCTCGGAATCAGAAATAGAGAGGATAAGGAAGGGAGTCGAAGACATATCCCCTTTGTTCTATGAAGACGAAGACTGGGAGTAGACGCCGAATTCAAATCAATTGCAGGAAGGTAACATCGATGACGAATAACAAAAGGATAACAAACGTAATCTTCAGTGCAGTCGAAGAAGTCAATGGCCAACTGCCAAGAAAACAGCGATTGGAGAAATCTATTGATACGATCCTGTTCGGCAAATCGGGGAAACTGGATTCGTTAGCACTGGTGAATCTCATCGTCGCCGTTGAGGAGAAAATACAAGAGGAATTTGGTGTCACAGTGACTTTGGCTGACGAGCGGGCAATGTCACAAACCAATAGCCCTTTTAAAAGTCTGGGGACCCTTGCGGATTACGTTGCACTACTCTTGGAGGGACAGACCAATTCACAAGGTTGAGAACAAGGTCATTCTGATCACCGGAACGAGAAAGGGTATTGGGAGATACCTTGTGGAGTACTATGCCCGAAAAGGATTAGAGGTAATAGGGTGTAGTCGGAATCAGGTTGACTACCAATTTAAGAACTATCACCATTTCTGTCTCGATGTTTGCGACGAAGTCAAGGTAAGAGATTTGTTTGCGGAAATCCGGAAAAGGTACAAAGGTCTTGATGTTCTGATAAACAATGCCGGGTCAGCGTCCATGAATCATATTCTGTTGACTCCCCTTAAGACTGTCCAGGACATTCTCAACACCAATTTTGTCGGCACATTCCTCTTCTCCCGTGAAGCTGCCAAATTGATGAAGAAGAACGGCTACGGCAGAATTGTAAATTTTGCGACAGTAGCGTCAATTCTGAAACTAGAGGGAGAATCGGTTTATGCGTCTTCGAAAGCTGCGGTTATCAATTTCACCCAGATTCTTGCAAGGGAGCTCGCCGAATTTGGTGTAACCGTGAATGCGATCGGTCCCACGCCGATTAAAACTGACCTGATACGCTCGGTTCCCCAGGAAAAAATTGACGGCCTCGTGGGCCGACAGGCCATTCGTCGTTTAGGCACTTTTAGGGATATCAGTAACGTTATCGATTTCCTCATTCAACCTCAATCCGATTTCATCACGGGGCAGGTAATCTATTTGGGGGGTGTGAGCTAGCAAAATCGAGGTCGGGCCACCGGAGGACGAGCATGTTCATAGATTTCATGATCGATGTATTCCGCCAAAATAGAGAGAGGGATGCTATTGTTTGGAATGAAAAGGTCTTCAGCTATGAATGGCTTTTGGACCGCGTTCGGTATTGGCAAGAGATGATCAAATCCCAAGATGTGGGAGCCGGCGCGGTGACGGTCCTGGAAGCAGACTTTTCGCCTAATTCTGTAGCCCTTTTTCTGGCTTTAGTGGAAAGTGGCTGCATCCTTGTCCCACTAACGAATGCTGTCGGAGCGAAAAAACCTCAATTTGTCGAAATTGCCCAAGGCGAGGTTTCCTTCACTCTCGATGAGGTTGATAATGTCAACAGTGCTAAGCTACCGAATTCCTCAAATCACGAATTCTATGATGCATTGAGGCGGTTTGGCCACCCGGGATTGGTGCTCTTCTCTTCTGGGTCAACAGGAGAAAGCAAAGCAGCCGTTCACGACATGGTGGCCATATTAGAGAAATTCAAGGTACCGAGACGCAGTCTCAGGACAATAACATTTTTGCTCTACGATCATATTGGTGGCCTGAACACGTTACTCTACACTTTATCGAATGCAGGCTGTATTGTTACGGTGGAGGATAGAAGTCCCGATAGTGTACTCAGTGCGGTGGAAAAATATGAGGTTGAACTGCTTCCAACCTCCCCTACCTTTATCAATTTGATCCTGTTGAGCGAAGCCTATAAACGGTATAAGGTTGATTCGCTCAGAACCGTCACTTACGGAACTGAGCCCATGCCCGAGAGTACCCTAAAGCGATTTCACGATTTATTCCCTCACATCCGCTTACAACAGACGTACGGGCTTTCGGAGGTGGGCATCCTTCGCTCGAAGTCGAAGGGTTCGGATTCGCTCTGGGTGAAGGTCGGGGGCGAGGGGTTTGAAACTCGTGTAGTTGATGGGATCCTACAGATAAAGGCCAAATCAGCGATGTTAGGCTACCTCAATGCCCCGAGCCCCTTTACCCAGGATGGGTGGTTTAACACCGGTGATTCCGTGGAGGTAGATGGTGAGTATATGAGGATTTTGGGCCGCAAGTCTGAAATCATTAATGTGGGTGGAGAGAAAGTCTATCCGGGCGAAGTAGAGAGCGTGATCCATGGAGTTGAAAATGTAGCAGAGGTGACAGTGCATGGTGAGAAGAATCCAATCATGGGGAATATCGTCTGTGCCAAAGTTAGACTGTTACGTAATGAGGATCCGAAGGAGTTTACGAAACGGTTGAAAAAATACTGCAGGGAGAGACTGGAGAGTTACAAGGTACCCGTCAAAGTTGCCGTGGAGAATGAGAGACAACACAGTAATCGTTTCAAGAAAATCAGACAACTTTAGTATGGTTAAAGAGCAGATAAGAATTGAACAGATAAAGACCAAGGCTCTGTACGAATTCGCGCTGCGAGTAGGTGACGGAACGAAAGGGAATGGTATTTTGCCCATAGGAAAGCCTCGTGCCCGGGCCTACGCCGCTAATCCTTGTACAGATGAAAACGATATAGGCCTCCTGGTGGCCCACTTAGGGCGGAAGTGTATTGGGTATCTAGGAATAATGCCGGGATTGCTCAGAAGAGGAGATCAGTTCTCAACGATTCACTGGCTATCGACCTGGTTTGTTCCACCGCAATTCAGGAAGACATCCGTTGGTTTGCAGCTCGTGTTGAAGGCATTGTCACTAAGATATGATCTCGTTGTGTGCGAAATGAGCGGCGAAGCCGAAAGGGTTTATCGGGGTCTGCGGTTCCGCGAACTTGGGCACCTACACTACTATGTGATTAATTTGGGAAAACTCGATCCCTTGAGCCTCGGATACCACGCGATACGGAAGGCATTAGGTTTGGTGGGAATTAGATCTGAGATTCCTGAGAAGATAGTCAGAAGATTCGCCCACGTTCATTCACCGATTACGAGGATACTTTACGGGATCCTTTTACAGGGTCGAAAAGGCAACAGTCCGAAGATTCGTTATGAGGAAGTTAAAGAAATCGATAACGAAATGGATTTAACGGACAGGAGCACTGATCGTACAGAGTTTTATAGAGGCGCCGGGATCGTAAACTGGATGTTAAGGTATAGGTGGACAACGGAGCGGGATAAAGCCAAACCCTCGGACTTGAACTATTATTTCTCTGAGATTCGCGATGTGTTCAAATTTGTTGCCCTAAAGGTTTATTCATTGGATCGGAAAGAGTATAAGGGTTTTGTCATCCTCTCGTTTTCTTGCAGGGCGCTTCGGTCCGTTCTCAAGGTCTTGGACTATCATTTTCTAAGGGCTGAGGATCATCAATACATACCATTCCTTGCCCTGAGATATGGGAGCATATATGGAGCTAACTATCTGGAGGTTCCAGAGAGTTTAGTCCAATATATGAAGGGCATTCCCCTAATGAACATTCTCCTTCAGAGGAAGAAACGGATTTATCTTTTTCACCCCAAAGGCAGTCACAGTCCTTTGGCGACTTTTTCAGCCGATATTGAACTAAACTATTGTGATGGAGATACACCGTTTACCTAGGCGGGCTATCTGATACTGCGGGAGAGTTTCGGAAACGACACCATTAAGCCGTATCACAAAGGGGGAAAATGTTAAGGCCGATGGTGAGTAAAAGGATTGGCATAATTTCCCTCATTCTAGGTCTTTCCGCAATAGCAAGCTGCGTTTTTGTTTGGAACTGGTTAAGTATGCCCCGACAATCGTCAGTACGTTTGATGTATAAATTGAGGCTCAAAGCATTAGGCAGCGCGATAGAACGGTATCGGAGTTCTCATGGCAGGATTCCGGAGGATCTCACAGAACTCAAATCGGCTGGATGGATTTCCGATTTCTCGGATCTTGAGGAATTTGAATATATAAGGGGAGCTAGAGGTATTCTTGCTTTTCGGCGAGAGCCTTTTCGGCGTGTAAGGAAGGGTGAGCCGTGGGGGGGTGCTGGTGAGGTCGCTCAATACGAAATTCCAGCGGCCAGGCTCGTTTTGTTCGCTGATGGGTCTATTAAATTCGTCGATGAATCGGATTTTCAAAGGCAATATGAGTGGTTGCTGGTTCAAACCCAGAGTGAGTGAACTCTTACAAACTAAAGAACGGGTTGCCCAGGTGATCCGGAAGCGGAGTGCCAAACAAAGATGCGGTGATTTAGGCTGGAGAAATCGGCTCGTGGGGAAAACGACTTTGAATGTTTTATTGGGGTTACTTCTGGAGGATTGGACGCATTCACCGTGAAGAAGGTTTTTCCACACAAAGGGAAAATTGCCCTTGTATTTGTGCTAGTAGCTCCCCTATTATCGTTTTGTTCGGGGGCAAAGGACGGAGATGCGTCCAGAAAGTCCAGCCCAAGGAATGATTTAGGTTTTGTCCTTGAAGAACTGATCCCAGGGATGGAGTGGAGCACATGGTATCGCCAAACATCTGGTTATTCGCCAGATCCCGAGCATTTCGGAGCTTACATAACGTTACCTGTTGGCGAAGATTTATACATTGGAATGGGTACAGGCCTTCCGACCTTGGGCGATGGAGCATTGGTTGCAAGATTTGATGGACGAAAAATAGAGGCAATTGGGGCATTAGCCGAAGAAGGCATTCATGAGATGATCTGGGATCATCGTACTGATACGCTTCACGTCGCGGGTACTGACCCATCTTGGCCTGACGACTGGAGCGCGGGTAACCACTACGCCTATACCCCATCCCTGCATAAAACCATTGTGAAATATCGGGATCCTGAACGCGGATTGGTCAATGTCATTCACACCTGGGGCTTATGGTTATCGGATGACCACGTGCTGTATGCCGCTGTGAATGCACATGATGGGAGCTTCACCCGTGATAGAAATCTATTGCGCAGGATCTTCAATCGAATCTATTCGATGGTCGACCGCAGGTATTACTCCACTGATTATGGCGTGACACGTATGGGACAACTATTCAAGAGCAAAGACAGTGGTAAAACCTGGCGTCATGTGAGTGACGTCGGCTATTTCAGGGCCTATGATGTTGTCGGATTCAATGATAAATTCTATGCATTATATACGGATACGCCAGAATCTTCCTGTAAGATTGCCGTGAGTGACGATGGCGCTGAAAAATGGCGTGATGTCACCCAAGGCCATCTTCAGCAAGTTCACTTAACCCAGTTCAATGATGAACTCCTGGCCGTGAGCCTCGATGGAAGAACCGTTTACGCAGTGAATAGGGATACTTTCGATAAGTACAACTTACCAGAGGACTTTAAAGTTGAATCTCATTATAATTTTAATGTGCTAGCGGTGGGGAAAGACTATCTGTACGTAGTATGTACTAGAGATGATAGTGCTTACTGCATTCTTCGGACTTCAAATTTTCGTGAATGGGATCAGGTAGTCTGTACGGATAGGAAATTAGTATCTCTGTCCTATTGGAAAACTCACCATTCATTGGTGGTTAGCGATACCGGTCTCCAGGCAAAGCTGTGGAAAATAGATCTGAATCAGTCGCTTGAGCTGGGAAGATTGCCAGGGGAAGGGGAATACTAGAGAAGGAATTGTATCTATCCGCCTGATCGGTCGATGATGCGCACATTTTTTGGGGGGTTAGGTGGGTCCTTTAATAAAGCAGACCACCGCAAAATTTCGGCCCATCCGAGAAATGGCCGTGCCCATGTTGGATCCGCATAATGCTTCTCATAAACTTCCCTTGCAATTCCGAGAACCCCGGGATCGACTTTAGAAAGGTCAATCCAGTCATAGCCAGCTTCGAAGCCTACTGATCCATATGAAGGTATAAAACCCGATCCATCGACATATTGAGCAAGTTCACCATTTCCTTTATATATGTTTTTTGTAAATGTATTAGTCAATCGTTGCATATCTTGAATGTTGAGTAAGTCAAATTGATGCGCCGTATTGAAAAAGATCAGATCAATGTGGGAGTGGTTGAAATCTTCGTCTCCAAGTCTTCGAAGGTCATAGTCCCAATCATATGCATCATTGGCTGTCAACCTGACATGCATTTTCCAGTAATGTAAAACTGCTTCGGCTTTTTTTCGGTATTCTGTGACTCCACCCTTGATCTTATTGAGCAGTAACAGAGTAGTGACCATAATAGCGCTTTGGTTAAAAGGGACACAACCAGAGTAGAGCCCAGAACCATCAGGTCTAGGCCAGTAATAGGACCCAGGTACTTCAGGAAAACGGTCATACACGAACTGAGTGTTATGGATGTTGGCTGTTTCTTCGACTTTTTCAAGGTATGTCTTGGCCTTCGCTTGGTATTTGGAAAACTGTGAATCACTGTAAACTAGATCGACAAACCGCATGATTGCCTGTGTAATCATTCCATCGGTTACAACTTCAATCCGATCCCCCTCCCAATATCTTCGCCAACCGGGTGCGGCTTCATCCCGGTGATTTAGATAGTAGAGCGGCGCACTCACATACGGATGTGCCCGTATGTCAAGTTCTCCCCGAGCCTGCCGAATATCATCCCGATAGTAGAGCATGTGGTCAATAAGGGTTACGGCTTTATCTAAGTAGTCCGTGTCACCGTAGGTTTGAGCCATTGATACATAAGCACGAACCCAATAATGCCCCTGCCACGCAAACAGATCACCAGGATACTGGCCTGGGTCAGCAAGGAGAGGATCTCCGCTCGGGTATTGTTTTTGAAATGCAGCATCCCATTGACTTTTATTTTCCATGGAATAAGAGTTTACTTCCGTAAAGGCTACATAGCCGAGTATAATCAGAATCATACCTGTTAACGATTTAATTTTAAGAAATCTCGCCGCCTGTGTTTTGTATGCGCGGTTATTCAACATCATTTTTCGTCCCTTTCTACTCATTAGGTGATTAGCACTTGTAGTATACTTGTACTATATCTAATGCAAGCCCAGCCTTCAAGAAGAATTCTGACGGATTCCATATTCTATGAATTTCGGATTAAAAAAAGTAAAAGAGAAACACTCTCATGTAAGCAACTAACATGCCAGAAAAGCGATTGTGTTCACCTCTATTACTGATATGGCCCGCGCATAGCGAGTCACGCAGAGAAATAGGGCCTTCCACAATTTCTTGTCCATCAAAGTCTGCTCCCATTGATTGGAGCTAGTGCGCGATATCTCAACGACGGTTTCACAAGGATTACCCCTTCCAGCCCTCTCTCTCCCTTTTCTTATCCTCCCGATAGCACTCCACTCTTACCACCACCAGACCCATTACCTTTCTGTTACCTCCATTCCTCCCGCATCTACCACTCCACAGACCTGATATTCCGGCTCCATACTATCTGGAATCTGCGAGCACGGAGGGGAGGGAAAGATTGCCAAGGCTCGAAAAGCACGTAATAGTCAGTGGAAGCGCCGGAGTGGTGAAATTGGTAGACGCGCGGGACTCAAAATCCCGTGGCCCTTGAGGCCGTGTGGGTTCGACTCCCACCTCCGGCACCAGGGAAGACAAAAGGCCTCCTTTTGGAGGCCTTTTTTGGTCATTGGGAACGGGGAGTGTTCACTACTGAACAACGCATCGAAGTCATGGAACAAGCAGGCCGAGAATAGCTTGGTGGGGTCTTCGTCGCAGGCAATGCGGACGGCCGGCCATCACCGCCGCCCACCCATTGTTGGAGCGGGGGATAATATAGGTGTGGGCGGCGGTGATGGGTCAACAGTGGCCTTGGTTCCCCCGAGGGGGTACCATCGTTCCAAGACCCCTCGACGCCTTGTACTATTGGCATCGGATTGCAGGGGGCCTTTGGCGAATAACTATTTATTGCAAATCGCGGGCCATCATTGAAAAAGTGCAATAAAATGAAGTAAATACCAGTAAAAGCGTGGCAATATTCATTTTAGGGCCAAAGCCATGTTGGAAACGAAGATATTAACCTAAGTTAATGATATCAGGATTGAAAATAATTTGATGATGGGCTTAAAAGGGAGTTACTAACGCCATAGGTTAATGACGAATTTGTAGTGCTATTACAAAAATGTAATCGGATGGCGCCGCAGAGCTCACTGGTATGTATCCAGAGACCTTTTCCCGCTTCCGTGTTCCAAGGCGTGGATTCCGAGGGGAAAGACAAAGGCACCCACTCCATTGGCAACGGCATCGAGCAGATCCGCATCCCTTCCCGGCACAAAATACTGGTGTAACTCGTCCGAGACGCCGTAGAGAGAGGCAATGAGAAAAGGGATGAAAATCGGATGAACGGATGCTCGTGATTTCTTCAGTGCGAAGTATATCAGGGATGCCAGTACCCCGTATTCAAGCAGGTGAGCCAGCTTGTCGGCAAAGGAGAACGAGGGAAGCTCCATGGGCGGGGGAAATGAGGACAGGATGAAGATGAGGCCCATATAGAGTACGGAAATGATCCAGTACACGTTGAAACGTGACCACCAGTTCATGCGGAGCCCTCGCGAATCCCCTTCCGCCCTATCTTATCCCTTGGATAAGGTTTGCACAAGGATTTTTCCCCACAGGGACATGGGTGCAACCCTTATTAAGCGGTGCTCACATTTTCGGTCATACTGGGGAAAACCGGATTTACCGGAGGGCTCTCTACTAACGGCGAGGTTGGAGGTGGGTGACAGGAGCCGCATTTCTTCCCCGGTCTATGCCGTTTTTCTGCACACTATTTGGGCCACGGCCCTTTTGGGGTTGTCCTTTATCCCATAGAAGTAGTGGATGATCTCCCAATCCTCAAACCACGTGCGCAACTCCCCCGGTTTCAAGAGAAAGTCCGGATTGCGAGGCTTTCCGAATTTCGGTTGCTCGATGGTAAAGGTCTCATAGACGAGGAACCCCCCTTTTTTGAGGGCGTTTCTGATGTGGGGTATCAGGGGCCGATGTAAGTAGCGGAAGACGAGGATTCCGCCGTAGAAATCCTCGGACAATGGATTGTTTCCCTCCTGCTCAAGGTCAACCCGCCAGAGTTCGATGGTCACACCCGATTCAGCGGCAAGCCCCCTGACACGGTCGAGGGCTTCTCGGGATTTGTCGCAGCAAATCACGGGGAGGCCCTTCCCGGCCAGAAAGATCCCGTTGTGGCCATCACCGCAGGCGAGATCCAAAATGGGGCCAGCTAACCCCCCGTCGGTAAGCAAGCTTAAATGATCCAGCAACAGCTGAGCCGGCTTGAGAAGGGAATTGCAGGATTTCAATTCGAAGGGCCTTTGTTTCTACTCCTTCTTATTGGACTCTTGCCTCGGTCAAGTCACCATTTCAATACCACTTCCATATGGTCAATGGGGCACCGTAGGGTCTCTATTCTCCGAACCCTTTGGCGAGGACGGAGATTGGCTGAAGGTACTTCCCGAAGATCATGTGTCTGGAAAGCATGAGGATGAGGTCTTTATGCCAGTCAAACCGGGCCCTGGCGTGAATCAAGGTTGCGATTCCGTCGGAGTTCAAGATCTCGAAGAGCCTGTCGATCTGTCTGTCCCTTATCCCGGAAAATATCTGGCGGAGGCGGTAACCGATCTCCAGTTCCCCGCCCAGTTCACGCCTCCACCTCCGCTCATATGTCCTCAGAAATTCGTTGTCAAATCTGCTCCGGGAAAAGGCCTCCCCTATGGTTTCAACGGCAAACTGCGCTGAAATCAGCCCGTAATAGATGCCCCCGCACGTCGTTGATTTTACCTGCCCCGCGGCTTCCCCGACCACCAAAACCCTTTCCGTGAAGCTCCTTTCTATAGGCGTTATGGGGATTACCTCAACGTTGATCCTCGGATTGTGGCTCTTTATGCGGTGGCGTATCACGGGCTTATTCAAAAAGGACCGCAAAAAGAGATCCGCGTTTTCCGGGGTGGTTATCCCTATCTTCGCCTTTCCGGCATTGATGGGAAGCACCCAGGCGAAGGATCCCGGGGCAATACGGCGGCCCACATAGATCTCCGTTTCCCCCATCCCATCCACGTCCAACTCAGCCTCTGCTCCCTGCAAGACTTCCCTGGGCCTCCCCAATCCCATCTTCTGAGTTAATTCCGGGTTAAAACCGCAGGCAACCACTGCCATCTTGGCCCGAAACTCGGTCCTCCCTCCGGCGCCTTCCACCTCGACGGTCACGCCATCCTCGCGGATCCTCACGTCCGTTACCAAAGTGTTGCACCTCAGCTCGGCTCCATAACTCAGGGCCATATCGGCCATGTCCCTGTCAAACCTATGCCTATCTAACACAAAGGCGGTTGGCCCGTCCGGTCGATAGGAAAACCGTATTCCCGAAGGGGAGAAGAAGGTGACATCCCCTACCTGTTTGACTACTGCCCCCCTCGGTAGGTGGAATCGATCGAAGGCTTCCATTCCGACAAGGCCAGTACAGACAACCCGCTGCCCAACGGAGGGATTTCTCTCCAGGACCAGGACATCAAAGCCCCTCTTCGACAGAAGCAATGCGGCGTAAGATCCAACAGGGCCTCCGCCAACAATGATAACGTCCCTCAAGCTCTCGGCCTCCCCATTCGTTATGAATGTGAAAGGGAAGTAGCATCCCTCACTTTTCACCAGTCCGCGTTCTCTCGGATTTATATGGAAATATTGAGATGTTTGTCAAGCTATTTAATCCCGTAGTCTCATGGGCAGGGGAAGGGCGTGGAGAGGATCGATCTCCCATGTTTCGCTGGCCAGTCGCAATACCACTGGTTGATCTCCATTTTTCAGGAAATACTGAGTAATTTTGTCACCTCGTTTGACATTTTTTCACACTTGGGGGATTTTTAGCACAAAGGAGATAGTTTAAGTGGTTGTATTTTTTTATGAATCCGCATTCCGAGAAGTTGGTACGGTTGTTGCTTCAGTCTTCAAGGCCAATACCCGACCCTACGGAACGCAAAAAAGCTGGCTCAATTCGATCCCGGGATAAACCCGGAATGTACCGATGAAGGCGTCCGGTATGAGCGATAGGAATACATGGTTGACGTTCCTTCTCCTGCTG